>VOFK01004032.1_pt1 | contig 87470 bp, 135 predicted proteins | sample 5384121 | NCBI WGS metagenome assembly VOFK01 (sample SAMN12384730, study PRJNA508395) | human gut metagenome | isolation source: healthy gut J | host: Homo sapiens
TCATTGTACTTCGTTCAGTTACGTATTGCTTTCCTGAGGCTTATCAGTTGAATGATGATTCTCGCGATGCTTTCTATGGCAGCTATGATTTTGAGAAAACTGCTCAACAAGCCATACTTGAAACCCAAAAACTGAAACGTGCTGTCGGTAAGTTGGTATTGAAAGAAAAAGCAACAGGTTGCTTATACGCAAAGTGCATCTTTTACCGTATCGTACAATGTTCCTAAATCTTTCAATGTGGCAACAGGTTCTACCCGTAGTGCCGATGTTCATGCAGTAACTGCCAATGATCAAAATTTGGCAGGTAATGCAGATAGTCAGGATTATACAATTTTTTATGATTATATTTTTGCGACAACCGGTGATGGAGGATACTCAATAAGCGGATTTTCTTTAACACGGGAAGATAGTCAAGGTGCAACGTTTACAAACGATGGCATTCCCAATTTGCCTGTTCATCAAAATAAGCGTACCATTGTAGTGGTTCTTATATGTTGGTAGCACCGCTTCCTGATGGTCCGAGCGTAAAAGTGGAAACAGAAATAACAGATACATGGGCTGATGCTGATGTTACGGTAGATACCGATGAAGATGTGAAACCTGATGTTCCTGCTTTCGCCGGCAAAGGAACGCAAGGTGAGCCTTTTCAGCTTACTTCAGTAGATAATTTAAAGAAATTGATGAAATTGGTGAATGCGGGAGAGGCTGTACCGGGGAGTGAAACAGGACTAAGTTATGGTAATGCTTATTATATACAAACAGGAGAAATTGCATTGAATACAGATACTGATAAAAATATGTATCGGTACTGCCGAACACCCTTTCAAAGGAACGTACGATGGAAATGAAAAAACGATTGGCGGGTTGATTGTAACTCATGACAATATGGCTGCGACGGGTTTGTTCGGGGTTGTAGAAGGAGCAACGCTTACAGACATTAGAATACAGGATGTGAAGAATTTTAGCAAAAGTGGCGTAGCGGGAGGCCTTTGTGGAATTTCACGTGGCTCTGTAAATATTACCAATGTACTGTGCGACGGCCTGAATCTTGCAGGCAGTGAAGTGGTTGGAGGCCTTTGTGGTAAAGTGGAAAGTGGAACTCTAACTGTGAAGGCTTGTAAAATGGGAGCAAACTCAACGGTTGTGAAAACTAAATCGGCAACAGGAAGCAATGTCGGTGGTTTTATCGGAGAAATAGTTGCCGGTACTGTTCTTATTGAAGATTCATACAATGCAGCGAAGGTAACCAATACAGAGGCAACTTCTCCGGATAAAGTCGGCGGTATTTGCGGTACAAAAGTTGCTGAAGGTGCTTGTTTACTATTACTCGTTGCTACGTAAGTGCAAGCGTTACGTTGACGAAAAGTACTAGTGATGCAGCTGTTGCAGATGCTATCTTGGGTTCAGGGAGTGCTGTTGTTACAGATACTTATTTTGATAAGGCGGCTAAGAAAACTTCCACCGGAGCAATAAAATTTACATCAGATGCTTGGCCCACATGGCCTGTTGGCGCAATGCTTGGGGAAGTATAGGCGCGTATGGTGAAGGAGGAACAACAATTGTTTATCCAAAACTTAGTTGGGAACAATAAGGTGCAGCCATAAAAAAGACTTGACTGATTTTATGAATTTAGCCGGTTCTATTGATTTTTAATCATTGAACCGGTTTTTCTTATTTATCCGGTTCCGGGGAGAGTTCTGATAAGTTGCTTTTTGCTTCAATATCATTAAAAGGCCGATTTTTCGAATTAGGTAGGAGGATGTTTTTTTTTTTCGTAGGATGAAAATCTGATATGGTATGTATCAAAATAGGTTCTTAAATGTATCAAACAATTTCGCAGAAATATAAACAGAGCCGTTAATGATTGATTTTTTGATTGATTTGTTCCAAAAAACAGATTTCAAACCTTATAGAGCAAAAAGGAGGAGTATCTCAAAGGACCATTCCATTATATCTTGCAGTATCGAAAAAGATACTTTTTTATATGCAATAAATTTAGTATTTAAATGATTGTTATGAAGAACACTTTGTTACATTATGTATTCATTCTTATGTTTACGCTCTTGTTTCCACAGGTGGATTGCTCGGCAGGAATTTCTGAGGTGGGTCGGTTAAGCCTTTGGTAAACAAAGACGAAAATTTGTTGGAACTAACCTTTCGCGAAATTATAGAGAAATATTATTCTGATAAGTTCTATCTGGGCATAGCGAATCATGCAAAGTCATTAGGACAATTATCTACCGAGATAGCCGATCGAGAATTCAACTACATCACCCCCTTCCAATGATTTCAAGCAGAGTTATATTCACCGACTTTTTACTTCATGGCGTTGGGACAACCCCGATGCTTATTTACTGCATGCTAAAGAAAAAGGGCAGTTGCTTCGTATACATGGTCCTATCAGTCCGCAATGTTCTAAATGGGTGAAAGAGGATAAACGTACAAGTAAAGAACTGGTAAAGATGCTCGAAGAGTATATGACTCAGCTTTGTGTGCGTTACGGCAACCAACCTAATGTCCGTTGGATGGATGTGGTGAATGAGACCATTGCGAAAGAGAATGTAAATGATCCCGTATTTGGTCCACAGAAGAGAGGAGAATGGTTTGCTGCACGTCAGGGGAACGGACAAATGGGGAAAATCCATGGACAATCATCGGATATGATGAGACAAGCGACATCCGCACGCCTCTGTATATAGATATGGCTTTTGCACTTAGTAATAAATATGCTCCTGGAGTGAAGCAAATCATCAATCAGCATGGGAACTTTGAAGAAGTAGTGTGGGAACAGATGAAAAAACTGGTGAAATACCTGCGCGGTAAAGGTCGCCGGGTAGACGGTATAGGGTTGGCAAGCACACATCGATACCGGCTGGGGAAAAGACAGAGGGTAATGTGAAACGTTTGGACGATTTCATCACTTGGTGTCATGCCAACAACAACCTGGAGTTTCACATTACTGAGATGAATGTATGGATAAAAGACCTGGAAACCACCTTTCTGAAGCACAACAGGCGGAAACCTTTGCTACGGTGATAGAAACGGTACTGAAACATTATAAACAAGGCAAGGTAGGCGTCAATTTCTGAACGTACGTGATGAAGACACTGCCAATTCTGCTTGGAACGGTTGTATCTGGCGTAATGACGGCACCCCCGTCCGGCTTATAATCGTATAAAAAGAAGTGTTGATTAGATATATTGAAAAGAAGTAGAAGAGTATAATTCTTAAATTATTTATATATGAAAAAACCAACTGTTATTATTATTGTCATTCTTTTTACTGACAAGTATGGCTGCCCATGCCGTCAAAGTGGAAGGCACAGTGCTCGATGAGAATAAAAAGAGACTGTTATCGGTGCCACCGTACAGCTGAAAGGCGCTGCCGGTGTAGGTACTATTACGGATATGGACGGGAAATTCGTCATGCAAGTGCCCGATGTGAAAGAAGGCGTCTTGATTGTGTCTTATATCGGATATAAAACCAAACATATTCCTTTGCGGGGACGTACTATTCTTACTGTGGAGATGGAACCTGAGGTGACCGCTTTGGACGAAGTTGTGGTAGTGGGCTACGGTTCCATGCGCAAGAGCGATCTTACCGGTTCTGTGACTTCCGTCAAAACCAATGAGGCGGGCTCGCACGTGCCACTTCATTTGATAAGATGTTGCAGGGGAAAGCAGCCGGTGTTATGGTATCTACCGGTAGTGCAGCCCCGGCGGATCGGTCAGCGTGCGTATTCGTGGCACAAGTTCCTTGCGTGGTAATAACTCTCCACTCTATGTTGTGGACGGAAATATTATCAGTGATTTGGGGGATACTATGGATCCGATGGCTTCCGGTACTTCCGGCGGCAATTCCCCGTATGCAGGAGCAGAATCCGCTGGCAGCTATCAGTCCGCAGGATATTGAGAGTATAGAAATTCTGAAAGATGCTTCGGGCCACAGCGATCTATGGTTCGCAGGGTGCCAATGGCGTAGTGCTGATTACTACTACTAAAAGAAAGGAACTACCGGAAAACCGAGCGTTATGGTAAGCGCCAATGTCACCATGTCCAAACTGGCGCGTGAAATACCGATGTTGAATGCCGAAGAATATATAGCTTTCAATAATGCTTTCAAAGAGGATGGAGATACTCCTATGACTATGGAAGGACGTACTCCTGTCAACTGGCAAAAGGAATCTACTCGTCTTGCCGTATCACAGAACTATCGTGCCAGTGTAAGTGGGAAAAGCCAAAAAAAACAGGTTATTATTTGGCTGTTGGATATGCGGATCAGGAAGGCGTGATACGCAAGACCAACGTCAATAAGTATGACATCCGCTTTAATCTGGATCAGGAAATCGGTAACCGCATCACTTTGAGAAGTAATTCATTCTTCAGTACCATCAAGACATCTATGACTTCAGGCACTGATAAGCTGGCAAATACGCGTACCAGTATCGTCCGTCACATGATTTCGTACAAACCCTATCGTTCTGCCGTAGCTGAAGAAAAAAATGAGAGCGATTTGTACGATGAGAACTTGACTACACCCGATGCCTGGTTTACCGATTATGATGATGATAGCGAAGAAAATGTGTTCAATACCAATTTGAGCCTGGATATAAAGGCGCTGAAGTGGCTGACGTTTCGTGTGAAAGGAGGCATGGTATATAAGAATAAAGAACGTGCCATGTGGTATGGATTATTGACGCATACAGGTGCAGAAGCTAATGGCAAGGCGGGCGTTGCCGGACTGACAAGCCGTTCGTACAATACGGAGGCTTTGGCATTGTTCAATCATACATTTAAGAAGAAACACACTATAAATGGAACAGTAGGCGTGGTTTACGACAATAAAGACGTGAAGCGTACCGGTGTGGTAGGTGAGAACTTCTTTTCTCCTGAACTGCGTGCCGACGGTATTTCAAATGCGGCAAAACTATATCCTTATCAACTGGAGAAAACAGGTGAGCAATTATTCTCTGTGTTGGCACGTGGCGTGTACAACTATGAGGATAATCGTTATGTGCTGACCGCCACATTTCGTGCCGACGGTTCGAGCAAGTTCGATAAATCCAATCGTTTCTCTTATTTTCCGTCCTTTGCTTTGGCATGGCGCATCAATCAGGAGAAGTGGATGCGGCAGTTCGACAAGATTTCCAATTTGAAGCTACGTGCAGGGTGGGGACAAGTAGGCAACCAGGCAATCTCTCCGTACCAGACGTTGGGTGGATATGTCGGCGGAAACAATTATGCTACGGCCGAAGGTATGCTTGAGCCGGGTATCATTCCGGAACGTATTCCCAATCCTGATTTAAAAATGGGAGACTTCCGAACAATACAACGTGGGCATAGATCTCGGCTTCTTCGACCAGCGGTTAACCATTACTGCAGATGCTTACCTCAAGACCACAAAAGACTTGTTACAGCAGATAGCTTTGCCTTATGCCAGCGGATATACCACAATGTGGATAAACAACGGTAAAATTGAGAATAAAGGAATTGAATTGACCATCGAGGGTACACCGGTAGCCAAGAAACACTGGAACTGGACTATCGGCGGCAATATCTCATTTGCTAAGAACACTATTAAGGAATTGGGAATAGCTCCCAGCGATTTCGGTATGATTAAAAGCGTAAGCGGATATTGGGGAGAGAATGTAGGAAACGGCAATGACAATAAATTTCCGGCCAATGCCTTCCTCGTAGGGACATTCTATCGGCCTTTTCGTTGGTTATCAGACCGCCGGCATCATGCAAGAAGAAGAATATTACAGCGTGGAGAACCAGAAGAAACCTTTGAAACTGGCAAATTCCAAAACCGATATGTTGCCGGGTGATATCCGTTATATAGATCAGAATGGAGACCGCGTGATAAATGATAATGATCGCGTGATTTTGGGTAACCCGAATCCCGACTTTACCTTTGGATTAAACACAACTTTGAGTTATAAACAATGGACGTTGGATCTTGCTTTCAATGGTGTAGTGGGCAACGAGATTATAAATGCCAATCTTAATTGACGAGACATTGGTGGACAATGCTAATAAGAATGTGCGCAAGGATGCCTTTTCATCAGGCTTGGACTCCGGAGAACAAAAGCAATACCTATCCGAGGCTGGGCTATGAAACAAAATCCATGTTGACTGACCGTTATATAGAGGACGGCTCCTACCTGAAACTTTCGCAGGTGTCTCTGAGTTATCTGCTGAACTTAAAGAAATCGAACGTCATCAAGAACCTGACTTTCAACTTTACAGCTTCTAATGTTTTTACCATTACCTCTTATAGCGGATATGATCCGGACGTAAACACATTTGCCAACGATGTGGACCGGATGGTATAGACTTAACCTCTTATCCTTCCGCACGTAATTTTACATTTGGTGTGGTTGCTAATTTCTAATCTAATAAAATGAAACAAATGAGAACACTTAAATATATAATAGGAATCAGTCTTGCTGTCGGGCTGGTTGCCTGTGACGACTTCTTGGTAGAGACACCTCAAACTTTTGAAAAAGAAGGTATATACAATACGGTGGGGTCGGCAAATGCTGTTTTGTCAGGTGCGTACTCAACATTAGCGGAGTATGACTATTTCGGATTCAACTATTTCCATGTAGTCAATGTAACTTCAGGAATGGGGTAAGCGTTAAAGATAATGATAAAGGGATTGACCGCAATGAATATAGAGCCTACAAAAATACGAATATGACTAAAATGTATATCGGAATGTACAAGACTATTCGTGTGGTGAATGATATTATTGAAGGTATGAAGACAAGCGCTATCTCCTCCGAAGCGGAAAAGAACAGAATTGCGGGAGAAGCTTACCTGATGCGGGGCATGACCTATTTCAATCTGGTACGTTTGTTTGAAGGGTATCATTGGTAATAATGCCTCCGACATCGTATGGCGATGCGCAGACACCGCGTGCGGAAGTGGCTGACGTATACAAACAAATTATTTCCGATTTGACGGATGCTTATAGCAAAAAGGCTTCCGCTGCCTGCGGACAAAGTGGTGGGACGTCCGCATAAATATGCTGCTCAGGCATTATTGGCCAAAGTTTATCTGACATTGGCAGGCAATGAGGAAGAATCGGAGTACTGGCAAAAAGCCTATGATGCGGCATTGGATGTTTATAACCATGGCGGATACGAACTGGTTACGCTCGACAAGATGTATGGCAGCACCAACAAGAATAATAAGGAATCTATCATTGAAATTCAGTTTTCGGGTTCTGTCAATGACGGGCGTATGACGGAAACAACTTTCCCTTCAGGGCATAGCTTGATGAGCAATCTGCCTGCTAAAGGTAAGAGCTGGGTAAGACCCGTCCCACGCAGCGGGCTTTTTGACCAGTTTGAGGAAGGAGACCCGCGTCGTGAGTTCAGCCTTTGTTCATACAGAATATAAGACACGTTTCCCCAGAGAAGGCAAACCGGATAGAGTGGCGTTATATCCTCTTCTTAAAAAAGGCAAAGGACAAGACTATATCAACAAAGATTCGGAATATCCTGCCTGGAAGAAATATGCCGATCCTACTTTGGTGATAGCTACCAATGCAAATTTTGTTTATTATCGCTATGCCGATTTACTGCTTGTCTTGGCTGAGGCTGCGAATGAAATAGGGGAGGATGCTATGCCTTATCTGAAATTAGTTCTGGATCGTGCACGCGATAGCAATGGTGACGGCAGTGTCGCTGCAGACGAAATTTATCCGAGTGATCCTGTAGAAACAGACAAAGCTTCCTTGCGTGAATTTATTTTTCGTGAACGTTTGAAAGAGTTGACCGGGGAATGTGACGAGTGGTATACGGTTCGCCGCAGAGGCGCTGGCTATTTAAAGAAGATTATGGAAGAGCATAATGCCCGCATTGAAGAATTGTATGGCAATAAGAACGTGCCGGTGATTTATGTTTATGACACCAGCAATGAAAACGTCACCAAGAATCTGTTGATGCCTATTCCGGCAGACGAAATCAATCGAAATGAAAATATGGGACAGGATGAACAGAATCCCGGATATTAAGTAAGTAACTAAAAACTGATTATGGATTTTTATAGGTTAGGGTTAATGGTATCTTCTTTGCTACTGGACTCCGTTTTCGGAACGGGAGTCCGGGCGCAGGAAGTGAAAGAGCAGTCTAAAAAGAATGTATTGTTTCTGATTGTAGATGACCTTCGTACAGAGTTGAATTGCTACGGTGTGAAGTATATGAAAACTCCGAATATCGACCGGCTTGCCGCGCAAGGTGTGATGTTTGAGAATGCATACTGCAATGTACCTGTATCGGGTGCGTCGCGTGCTTCTCTGTTTCGGGGTTACGTCCGGGGAATACCCGTTACTGGGATGTAAATGCAGAGATAGATCGCGAGGCTCCCGGAACACTGACACTACCGCAATATTTTCGTGAGAACGGTTATATCACTATCTCTAATAGTAAAGTGATACATGGCAAGAACGATGCCAGAGAACGTTCTTGGGATAAAGTCTGGAAGCCGAAAGGCTGAAGTCTGCCACTTGGCGCGACTATCTGGGTGAAGAGAACTTGGCTGTGGAGAAGCGACGTGGCGGTCCGGAAGGCCTTTTGAGTGTATAGATGCCGGACAATGCTTATAGTGACGGGCAGACTGCCGACAAAACCATTGGAGACCTGCGTCGTCTGAAGAAAAGCGGACAGCCTTTCTTCCTCGCTGCCGGCATCTTGAAGCCTCATCTGCCTTTCAATGCTCCCCAAGAAGTATTGGGACATGTATGATGCCAAGACGATCCGCCTGCCGGAAACATTTGAGTTTGATCGTACAGGCATTCCCGACCAGGCTTTCCACACCTATAACGAAATACGATACTATAAAGATATTCCTTCCAAAAGCGATATTCCGGCAGAAGAAGCACTGAAGCTGATTCATGGTTATCGTGCCTGTGTCAGCTATGCCGACGCACAAGTGGGGAGGATACTTGACGAATTGAAGAAACTGGACTTGGACAAGAATACGATAGTAGTGTTATTGGTGACCATGGTTGGAGTTTGGGTGACCACAATCAATGGTGCAAACACTCCAACTTCAACATTGTGAATAATGCTCCACTTATCATCCGCATGCCTGGAAACAAGAAGAAAGGTCCGGAAACGAAAGTGGTTGAGTTTGTCGACGTATATCCCACACTGTGCGAGGCTGCCGGACTTGCCATTCCTGCGCATACCGAGGGCGAAAGCATGATGAAGTTGCTGACAGGCGAAGATAAGGGCTGGAAAAATTGCGCTGTCGTGAAATGGCACAATGGAATAACTTACTTTGATCGTGATTTCGGTTATACCCAATGGAACGACCGCCAGGATAACTTTCAGACTGATATGCTTTTTGTCTATCGCAACGATTATCTGGAGACAAAAAATATGGCCGGTAATCCGGAGTATAAGGAAACCATTACTCGCCTGCAACAGGAAATCCGGAAACGCCGCGGCAAGAAAGTGCTTTATGGCAGAAACCCCGAAAGGAAAAACGTTCAGGCAAGAAGACAAATTAGCCAACAATAGAGGAAACAATAAAGGAAATAAACAGAATAATTAAAAATAAAAAGATTTGTAATGAGAAGCAAACAGCTATTATCCATTATGGGATGTGGCCTTGCAGCCTTATCATCCTGCGCCGCAGGCAAGAAGCAGGTTGCAGAGAAACCCAATATCCTTTTTATATTGGCAGACGATCATGCGCGCACTGCCATAAGTGCCTATGGCGGCATTAATTCAAAGCTGGCTCCTACGCCTAATATAGATGCTATCGGTGAAAATGGCGCCATTATGCAGAACATGCTCTGTACTAATTCTATTTCAGGTCCCAGCCGCGCCTGTTTACTCACAGGCAAAAATACAGCACCAGTCATGGATTTTATCAGAATGAAGGTGGTATTGTATTTGACAATACCCAACAGCAGTATCAGAAGATATTGCGTGACAATGGATATACCACTGCGCTTTTTGGCAAGTGGCATCTGTTTTCCGATCCTGCAGGGTTCGACTACTATAAAATTCATGCCAATGCCAGTCAACAGGGTACTTATTGGGACCCTATATATAGTACCAATGGCCGAAAAAACAAAAGAGAAAGGCTATGCCACGAAACTTACCACGACCTATGCTTTGCAATGGCTTGACAGCTTACGTGACGTAAGCAAGCCGTTCTGCCTGATGTTGCACTATAAAGCACCTCATCGTCCATGGGGGAACCAGATTCCTGCTATCTGAATCTTTTTTTTGACGAGGTGGAATTCCCTTTATCCCGCCACATTTGATGATGATTATAAAGGTCGTGAGAAAACGCTCGGGCAGTCTATGGGGACAATTGAAAACCACCTTTCGCGTGGTGACCTGAAACAGACTCCGCCTGAAGGACTCTCCAAGCAGGAACGTAATAAATGGCTTTGGTGGGGTGGATCGGGTAAAGACCAGTTCTGGACACCGGATCCGAAACTGAAAGGCGAAGAACTGAAGAAATGGAAGTTTCAGACATATTTGAAGAACTATTTGCGTGTGGTCCGTTCTGTGGATGATCAGGTAGGTCGTGTGGTGGCCTATCTGAAAGAAAAAGGCTTGTATGACAATACCATCATTGTATACATGGGCGATCAGGGATTTTTTCTCGGTGAACATGGCTTGTACGACAAACGTTGGATGTATGAAGAAGCCTTTGCAGATGCCTTGCCTGATAAGCTATCCAACGGCATGAAGAAAGGAATGTGTTTGAAAGACTTGACATTGAATGTGGATATTGCTCCTACATTGCTTGATTTTGCCGGTGTCCAGATTCCGGAAGATATGCAGGGCAGGAGTATGAAGGGGCTGTTGCAGGATGATGAAGAGACGAAGAAAAACTGGCGTAGGTCTGCCTATTACCAGTATTTTGAGTATCCCAAATGGCACAATGTACAACCGCACTACGGTGTGCGTACCGATCGTTATAAGTCTTATTCACTTCTATTATAATATAGACGAGTGGGAATTTTACGATATGGAAAAAGATCCGGATGAGATGGACAATCAATACGGCAATCCGGAATATGCGGAGATCATCAGCGAGTTGAAAACAGAAATAGATAATTTGCAGAAACAATACAATGATACTGTTTCGTTGGACGATCGTCGTAAAATGACAGACAAATATATGCTTAAATATGAAGAATAAATGATGATGAGAAGAACCTTATTGACACTGGCGGTGCTCTTTGCGGCACTGCTTGCCGGCTCAGAAGCCATTATATAAAGATGTCCGTCAGCCGATTGGCAAGCGTGGACGATTTGATGCAGCGTATGACTCTTGAAGAAAAAAAGTTGCCCAGATGTGCCAGTATGTAGGTCCCGAACATATTCGCGAAACGCAGGAACGCTTTAAGGGTACGAAGGTCGCCAAAAATGATGATGCCTATGGATTCTATCCGAACTTGAGCATTAACGATCTGTATCGGATGACGGAAGAGGGCAAAGTCGGCTCTTTTTTCTTCATGTGGTGACCGCTGAAGAAGCCAATTTGTTGCAGAAACTTGCTATGAGAAGCCGTCTGCAGATACCGTTGATAATAGGTATTGATGCGATTCATGGTAATGCGCTGGTAAATGGGACAACGGTATATCCTACACCTATCGGTCAGGCTTCCAGCTTCGATTTGGAGCTCGATAGAGAAGTTGAGCCGGGAATCCGCATTGGAAGTGCGTGCCACCGGTGCCCACTGGACTTTTACGCCCAACATTGACGTAGCGCGCGATGCGCGTTGGGGACGTACGGGCGAGACATTCGGTGAGGACCCGTATTTGGTGACGCGAATGGGGGTGGCTACGATTAAGGGATATCAGGGAGAAAACTGTTTGGGAGTGATGTGGCTCTGGCTTGTGCCAAACATCTGATTGCCGGAAGTGAACCGTCTAATGGTACGAATGCCGCACCGATGGATGTATCGGAGCGTACATTGCGCGAGGTATATCTGCCGCCTTATAAAGCAGCTGTGGAAGAGGCCGGTGTGTTTACGCTTATGGCTGCCCATAACGAACTGAACGGCGTGCCCTGTCATGCGGACAAATGGATGATGACTGATATTATGCGTGGTGAATATGGTTTTAATGGATTCATCGTGAGCGACTGGATGGACGTGGAGCGCATCAAGGGAATTGCATTGCGTAGCTCCTACCCTGAAAGAGGCTTATCGTGAAACGGTTGAAGCCGGATTGGATATGCACATGCATGGTCCCGGATTTATGGAAGGGGTAGTAGAGCCTGGTGAAGGAAGGACGTCTTACCGAGAAGCAGGTGGAGCGTGCCTGTCGGTCCATTTTGGAAGCGAAGTTTAAATTAGGCTTGTTTGAGAATCCCTTTGTTGATACGAAGGAGAGCAAGAAGGTCCTTTTTAATAAAGAACATCAGGCCACTGCATTGGAAGCCGCTGAAAAGTCCATTGTTTTGTTAAAGAATAATGGCCTTTTGCCACTTGATTTCTCTAAATACAAAAACATCTTAGTGACCGGTCCGAATGCCGATAATCATACCGTATTGGGTGACTGGACATTACAACAGCCGGATGAGAACGTTGTGACTGTACTGGATGGTATACGTCGAGTTGCCGGGAGCGATAAGGTGACCTATTATGACTACGGTGATGATGTTCGTCTGAATTCTCCGGAGAAAGTGAAAGCCGCTGCCGGTCTTGCAAAAAAAGCTGATCTTGCCATTGTTGTGGTAGGGAGAAAATCCGCTTCGCTATCAGAAAAACAAAAACCTGTGGTGAGAACATAGATCGCATGGGGCTTGATTTATTGGGTACGCAAGAACTTTTAGTGAAGGAAATTCATAAAACGGGTGTTCCCGTCATTGTAGTGCTTGTGGGCGGTCGTCCGCTTAGCGTAAACTGGATTGCACAAAATGTTCCGGCTTTGATACAGGCTTGGGAACCGGGGTCATTTGCCGGAACTGCCATAGCCAATATACTTACAGGCAAGGTGAATCCCTTCTGCCAAGTTGCCCGATAAGTATTCCCCGTCACGCAGGACAGATTCAGATGATTTATAACCACAAACCGTCACAATATTTCCATAAGTATAAAGATGGTCCGAGTACTCCGCTTTATCCGTTCGGTTACGGGCTTTCGTATACAACTTTCGCTTATGGGGATTTAAAGCTTTCTCGTAGTGAAATGTCTGCTGAAGACTCTTTTACAGCCAGCATAGAACTTGCTAATACGGGTGAACGTACCGGTACAGAAATAGTTCAGCCTCTACATCCGGGATGAGTACAGTTCCGCTACACGTCCGGTGAAAGAACTGAAAGACTTTGTTCGCGTTACATTGAAACCGGGAGAGAAACGGACTGTCTTTTTTTTTCACGGTTACTCCCGACAAGTTGGCATATTTTGACAGAAAGATGAAGTATGGTGTTGAACCGGGAACATTTGTTGTTATGGTTGGTGCTTCATCCTTGGATAAAAGATCTGAAAAGGCTCGAATCTCTGTTACGGAATAAGTTTTCAATAGTTTTTTATATGTTAGTTCCTGTATCATCTTCAGATGGTGCGGGAACTTTACTGCTTTTTAGACAATCTGGTTCAAATGGATGGAACTTACATAGAAAGCAAAAATAGAAGTCCGGGGAATAGATAAACGGACGAATGGTAGATGTCCTTAATCTGTCACTTCCCTGATGGCTGCATGTACTCTTTTTTGCATGGCAACCACTTCCTCAAAACGCTTTTGCGTGGGAGTTCCCGTTATGCGTTCTTTTTTAGGAAATGAACGGTCGAACTCTTCTGCCTCTGCAATATTTATGTTGTAAATCTCATCCTCGTAATATTGTCCCGTCACACCGGCTAAGGCATCCGGCCATAAAGGGCACACATGGAGAGGCTGCAATATATTTGTTTTCGGAGGTACGGATATTGAATTGCTCTGCTGCCACAAATCCTGCTTTTGAATAATAATCGGGATCCCCGCACAACAGAATGGCACGATACCCCATTTCTGCTGCTACGCTGCGTGTATGTGCTATCAGTGCTTTGCCGACGCCCATACGCTGATATTTAGGAAGAACGGCTATGGGCCCCATGCTTAATACCTCGTATTTATTCCCATTGTCGGCGGCAATAAAAGACTTTAGGCACACAACGCTCCCTATAATCTTATTTTCCCAGACGGCCACAAAGTCAAAAGCTCTTTAACGAAGTTGGGAGAGTTCCGCATGATATGCAACAAGTAGTGTTCGTAACATCCGGGAGCATAATAATTCCAGAAAGCCTCTCATTATTTCCTCCGTTTTACGGTAATCTTCCGGTTGCTCAAGTCGTAATTCAATGTTCATAAGTTGCGGTATTTAAATGCATACTTTGCAAATGTATAAAAAATAATCATTCCCGTATGATGAGACTATACAGATAGTCTAAAATAATAGTGATAGGCTTGCTTAAGACAGAAGAATATACAATAATTTGTATTGTAGAGATTGGAAAGAATAAGGTGGTTTCATTATCAGGTACTTATGACTCTCATGTGTAGAGATACCCTATCTTTTTCTTATCCTTAATTTTATATTCATTTTTTCCTTGTAGAGAATGCTGTTTTGTAATGTGTTGTTTATTAGTTAATTATATGTTTTGGCTGTAGATGCCATTTTCTTGCTTTCCCTTGTTTCTCACCCTAACTTTGCAACATCGAATTTGAGAAAAGCGAATGGCTGATTTGTTGAGGCCTCACAATGAAACTTCCGCTTTTCCGGGTGAGACAAGAGAATTTAGATATACATTATTAATCATTTAAAACATTATTATTATGGCATTTTACAAGAAATTTCAATCGAAACTGAATGATTTGTGGTATCCGAGAGCAATAACTACCGGCATTCCTATTACCACTGACAGAATTGCGGACAAAATTTCTCTTTGCAGTCTACCGTTACCCGGGGAGATACGTATGCTGTGCTTAAAAACCTGGGAGGTGTAATAGCTGATTATATGGCTTCCGGAAGTACGGTGAAAATTGATGGCATCGGTACTTTTTATTACACAGTCGCTACCAATAAGAATGGGGTTGCTACGCCTGAAGAGGTGACCTCCGGACAAATTAACGGTGTACGTGTACGCTTTATTCCTGAGGTGAAACGCAGTAGTGGGAAGCAAATTACTACACGTTCCATGGTGGATGCGGATGTTGTTTGGATGGACATAGAGAAACTTTTGCCAATGGCGGCACTTCCGGTGGCGGCTCCTCTAATCCGGGCGGTAGCGGTTCGGAAGGCGGCGAGGAGCAAGATCCGTTGGGATAATTGTCTTTCGTTTTCGTAAACGGCAGATGCTGGCGTCACAGTGTTGACAAAAAAGTTCCCGTACTCTCTCCTGAGGGTATGGGAACTTTTCATTTTAGCATATTTTATCATTGTAATATTCTGTATTCTCGCTAATTTCGGACGATTTTTTGCAAATCTGATAGAATAACTAATAATTTATAATATGGAAAACTTGAATACAGCACTTCTACTAATGGTGGTAGGCATGGCAACTGTCTTTGCTATCCTGCTGATTGTTATCTACTTAGGAAAAGGACTTATAGCCCTCGTGAATAAATATGCACCCGAAGAGAAGTCTCTTCTGCCAAACCGGCGGCAAGTGGTCCTGCTGCTATTCCCGCTAATGTTATGGCAGCTATCAGTGCGGCGGTTACGGTAGTGACGCAGGGTAAGGGGTAAAGTTGCGAAAGTGGAGAAACTCTGAAATAACTAATCTTATATAAACACACACAGGAATAATTTGGTATGAAAAAAGAAATTAAGTTCAGTTTGGTGTTCAGGGATATGTGGCAAAGTGCCGGAAAATATGTTCCTCGTGTAGACCAGCTGGTAAAGGTAGCGCCTGCCATTGTCGAGATGGGATGTTTCGCTCGTGTAGAAACGAATGGCGGCGGTTTTGAACAGGTAAATCTATTGTTTGGCGAGAACCCCAATAAGGCTGTGCGGGAGTGGACGAAGCCTTTCCATGAAGCCGGTATTCAGACACACATGCTGGACCGCGCGCTGAACGGTCTGCGCATGAGCCCTGTGCCTGCCGATGTACGCAAGTTGTTTTATAAAGTGAAGAAAGCGCAGGGTACGGACATTACGCGCACTTTCTGCGGGCTGAATGACATACGCAACATTGCTCCCTCTATCACTTATGCGCACGAGGCGGGAATGATTTCACAGTGCTCTCTTTGTATCACTCATTCGCCTATCCATACCGTAGAGTATTATACGGATATGGCATTGAAGCTTATCGAGCTCGGTGCAGATGAAATCTGTATCAAGGATATGGCAGGTATCGGCCGTCCGGTATCTTTGGGCAAGATTGTGGCTAATATCAAGGCTGCCCATCCGGAAATTCCCGTCCAGTATCACAGCCATGCGGGACCCGGTTTCAATATGGCAAGCATCCTTGCGGTTTGTGAGGCCGGCTGCGACTATATCGACGTAGGTATGGAGCCGCTTTCATGGGGTACGGGACATGCCGACTTGCTCAGCGTACAGGCTATGCTGAAAGATGCAGGTTTCAAGGTTCCCGAAATCAATATGGAAGCGTACATGAAAGTACGTGCACTTATACAGGAGTTTATGGATGATTTCACTCGGTCTCTACATCAGCCCGAAGAACCGCCTGATGAATTCTCTACTGATTGGTCCGGGACTGCCGGGCGGTATGATGGGCAGCTAATGGCGGACATGGAATCCAATCTGGAATCTATCAATAAGTACAAGGCAAAACGTAACCTGCCGTTTATGAAGCAGGACGAACTGCTTATCAAACTCTTCAACGAAGTGGCATACGTATGGCCGCGCGTGGGTTATCCACCGTTGGTGACTCCGTTCAGCCAGTACGTCAAGAACCTTTCCATGATGAATGTAATGGCCATGGAGAAGGGCAAAGAACGTTGGGGCATGATAGCCGACGATATTTGGGACATGCTGTTGGGTAAGGCAGGCAAGCTGCCGGGCGAGCTTGCTACCGAACTCGTTGAAAAGACCTGAGCGCGAAGGACGTAAGTTCTTCAACGGCAACCCGCAGGACAACTATCCCGATGCCCTTGACAAGTATCGCAAGCTGATGAAAGAGAACAAATGGGAACTTGGGGAAGACGATGAGGAACTCTTTGAATATGCTATGCACCCGGCACAGTACGAGGCCTACAAGAGCGGCAAGGCGAAAGAGGACTTCCTTGCCGATGTGGAGAAACGCCGTGCCGAACGTGACAAATCCCCTTGGACGATGCCAAACCCAAGACGCTCACCGTACAGGTGGACGGACAGGCTTATCGCGTGACGGTGGCTTACGGTGACATCGACCTGCCGGCTTCCGCCACCGACAAGATTACCGCTCCCGCCGGTGAAGGGCAGGAAGTGGCTGCTCCGCTCGAAGGCAAGTTCTTCCTGACTAAAAATGCACAGGAAACTCCCCTCAAGGTAGGAGATAAAGTGAAGGAGGGCGACCTGCTTTGCTACATCGAGGCCATGAAAACCTATAATGCCATCCGTGCCGACTTCAGCGGAACGGTGACCGCTATCTGCGTCAATCCGGGTGATTCTGTTTCTGAAGATGATGTATTAATGAAGATTGGATGATGGAAGATATATTTGCAAAACTCTATGATATGACGGCGTTCAGCAATATCATTGCCGACCCGTCGTTCCTTGTAATGTATGCCATTGCCTTTATCTTGCTGTATCTGGGCATCAGGAAGCACTACGAACCGCTGTTGCTGGTTCCATTGCTTTCGGTGTGCTCATTGCCAACTTCCCGGGCGGTGATATGGGAGTGATCCAGGCGGATGAAAACGGCATGGTAATGGTGAACGGAGTGCTGAAGAACATCTGGGAAATGCCGTTGCACGAGATTGCACACGACCTCGGACTGATGAACTTCATCTACTATATGCTGATAAAGACCGGATTTCTGCCGCCTGTCATCTTTATGGGTGTGGGTGCGCTGACGGACTTCGGGCCGATGCTTCGCAATCTGCGTCTTTCCATATTCGGTGCTGCTGCGCAGCTTGGTATCTTTACCGTACTGCTGTGTGCCGTAATGATGGGCTTCACACCGCAGGAAGCAGGTGCATTGGGCATTATCGGCGGTGCGGACGGTCCTACGGCTATCTTTACCACCATTAAGCTCGCTCCGCATCTGCTGGGCCCTATCGCCATTGCGGCTTATTCGTATATGGCATTGGTTCCCGTCATCATTCCGATGGTTGTGAAGCTGTTCTGCACAAAGAAGGAACTGATGATTAACATGAAGGAACAGGAAAAGCTCTATCCTTCAAAGACTGAGATAAAGAACCTGCGTGTATTGAAAATCATCTTCCCGATTGCCGTCACTACCATTGTAGCCCTCTTCGTGCCGACGGCAGTGCCTCTGATTGGTATGCTGATGTTCGGTAACCTGATTAAGGAAATCGGTTCCGATACCAGCCGTTTGTTCGATGCGGCAGCCAACAGCATTATGAATGCGGCAACCATCTTCCTCGGACTGAGTGTGGGTGCTACCATGACGAGCGAGGCATTCCTCAACTGGACTACTATCGGCATCGTTGTCGGCGGCTTCCTTGCATTCGCCTTGTCCATTCGGGCGGTATCTTCTTTGTGAAGCTGTTCAACTTGTTCTCCAAGAAGAAGATTAATCCGCTGATTGGTGCGACGGGATTGAGCGCCGTGCCTATGGCAAGCCGCGTATGCAATGAAATTGCAACCAAGTATGATCCCAAAAATCATGTGCTGAACTATTGTATGTCCAGTAATATTTCCGGTGTCATCGGATCTGCGGTGGCAGCGGGCGTAGCTGATTTCGTTCCTCGGATAGGAGATTTGACATAAAAAAAGGAATGTGCCGGAATAAGGTTGAAAAATGAATATTCCTTATTCCGGCACGTTCTTTTTTTATGTTTGTCTGCTTTTATTCGCTGATGACTTTTCTGTATTCCGCCATTGCCATTTTTGCGGCAAGGTATGCGTTGATAAGGTTGGTTTGCGCCTGTGTCCATGATAGTTGTGCGGAAAGCACATCGACCATGCTTGCTTTGCCTTCATTGTATGAGAAGGTAACCAAGTCGAGGTTTTCTTCGGCAAGCGCCGTATTCTCTCGGGCCGTCCGTACCTGTTGTTCCGTTTCTGCCAGTTTGGTGGTGGCGGCGGACGCTCTTCCAGGATATTATCGGCTATATAGCTTTGCTGTAGTTTTTGAATACCTATATATGCCTTTTGCTGGCGGTTGGTTTTGAAGCGTGCACCCCATCGGAAAATGGGGATGTTGAGGTTGATTCCCGCAATGGGCGTATGGGGCACATCTTGTCCCATATAGGTGATACCGGTGTCCCACCCGGTGGCCAGAAACATGCTGAGGCTGAGGATTGTACCGGCTGAGGGCGGCTTTGCGTTGCGCTTCGCTCTTGGCAATGCTGACGTTGGTGCCGGCATAGTCGGCGCGGCGTCCTAAAAAACTTCATCGAGACTCAATAAATTGACGGGTTGGGAGAGGGTGCCGATTTCACAAAGGCTGTCTACCGGGGCATCCGGTTTTGCTCCCATCAGAATATTCAGTTGTTGTAAGGCAAGGGTGTGATTCTGGCGAGCCTTGATATACTGTAATTCCGCTTCTTTCTTGCGGGTGGAAATCATCAGCAGGTCCGTACGGCTGATGGCGCCGTCATTAAACCTGTCCAAGATAATGTTGTATTGTTGATTGATGATTTCTTCAAAACGGGCTGCGGCTTCTGAGTGTGGCCAATGCGGCCGAGGCGTTCCAATAGACGGCATCACTCTGATAATGTATTTGGTCGAGCGTCAGTTCTATGGCCAGCCTGTCCAAAGCTCTTCGTCGGCTTTTGGCAATCTTCTTTTTTGGGCAATGAGTGAACCGCCTGTATAAAGAGGCTGTCCCAGTGTTGCCAATGCCTGATAGGTGTAGGGGCGGTACTGTCCTGCGGGGCTGTTCCAGTCGTCCAGGCGATTTAGGTTGGCGGTTCCTTCGGCTGTGATGTCTATCTTCGGGAGAAAGCCTGTCTGCGCTATTTTCCGCGCTTCGGTGCTTGCCGTAGCTTTCAGGCGTTGCTGTTTCAGCAGTTGGCTGTATGCTTCCACTTTGTTCCGATAGGCCTCGCGGCTGAGATATGCTTCCTGTGCCACGCCGCTTATGCCGAAGCCCATTAATGATAGTATAAATATAATCTTTCTCATCATTCAAATTGTAAATCGTAAATAGTCAAATTGCAAATTCCCTTATCCCTTTATCTTGTGTATTGCACAATAGGCCACCGGCAATACGAACAGGGTGAGTATCGAAGCTACAAGCAGACCGCCCATGATAGTGGCCGCCATACCGCCGAACATGGCGTCGAACAGTAACGGCAGCATACCCAGGATGGTTGTGCCCGATGCCATGGCTACGGGGACAATGCGGGTGGTCGTTGCACTGATAACCGCTTCGCGCGGCGTTTTCCCCATGGCTGTCTCCGCATCAATCTGATCTACGAGGACAATGGCGTTTTTGATGTTCATCCCAATCAGCCCCAGTAATCCCAAGATAGCGAAAAAGTCAAATGTCTTGCCCAACAGCAACAGTCCCAATACGATGCCGATAAAGATAAGCGGAAGCATCAGCAAGATGACGATGGGTTTGCGATAGGTCTTGAACAGGAACAGCAGGGTAACGAACATAAGGAAGAACGTCAGCGGCATATTGGCTGCCAATGCCGCATTGGATTCGGCCTGGCTTTCCTGTTCGCCGAAGTATTTCATGGCATATCCTTCGGGAACATCGATCTCCTTCTGCACCTGCTCCCACACACGGTTAAAGGCGGCAATGGCATTTACGCCCCGGCGGGGGTCGGCTTGCGCCATCATAACCATCTGGCGGTTGTAGTCCTTTACGTTGGAGAATTTATACTGATAGTCGAAATCGCTGACCACTTGCTCCAGCGTTGTGGTTTCGCGCGTAGTTCCGAACACCGGCAGCGTGCGGAGGTCGTTGATGCGGAATGAGTCGATTGCATTATCTTTCAGTAGGATAGGAAGCACTTGGTCGCCCTGTCGGTATTCGCCCAGCGTCATTCCGTTTGTCCTATTTGTATGCTCTGCGCCATGCTCTGGCGGGATACGCCTAACGGTTGCGCACGCTCCTGGCTGTATACGGGTTTCCAGATAGGAATCTTGTTACCCCAGGAGTTGCGCACATTGATAAGGTCTTTGTCGCGGTGCATTATCTCCAGAACCCGGTTGGTCAGCGCCACCAGCGTATCTGTGCTATTGCCGATAAAGCCTATCTCGATAGCGGCGTCTACGGCAGGCGAGAGTTTGAAGAGCGTGGTTCGGGTGATGGCATTGGGGTAGTTCTCCTTCATATAGCTGTCCAGCTTCTCTTCATATTCTTTGGTGTATTTGCTGTCTGTCACTTCTACCAGCAGGTTGGCGAAGTTGGGTTTTGGACCTACGGAAGTGGATGCCAGATAGTAGCGCAGCGGGGTGCTGCCGAAGGTAACGGAAACCCGTTTCACTTCCGGCTGTGCCAGCAGGTGGGCTTCCACTTTCTTCATCTCTTTCTCTACGTCGCGGATGCCGTATCCGTCGGGGTAGAACACATCGGCGCGGAAGTAGGGTTTGTCCAGCGAAGGAAAGAAGTTTTGCGGCATCAGTCCCATTACAACGAGAGAGAGGACGAACAGGACGACCATGCTTCCCAATGTCAACGCTTTCTTGCGTATCAGCAGGCTGAGGATAGATGCAAATTTATGGTAGAAAGGCTTGTCGTAAGGGTCTTTGCCACTGTTGCCGCTTGGGCTTTCAGTATGAAATTGCCGAAGGTGGTGGTTTGCGTCAATGCAAGTACCCAGCTAGCCCCAGTGATATAGCCAGTACGATAAATAGCGGCTTTACAATTTCGGCAACGGAAGACGGTGCAAGATAAAGCGGAAGGAATGAGCAGATGGCTATGAAGGTTGCTCCCAGCAATCCCCATTGCGGACCGGTGGCGCCGTCTATCAGCGCTTTCCGTCTGTTCACGCCGCGGGCTATGGCAATCTGTGCATTGTCGGTTACCACAATGGCGTTATCCACCAGCATGCCCATGGCTATGATGAAACCTGCAAGGGAGGTGCGGTTCAGTCCCACTCCCAGGAACGACATGATGAGCAGTGTGCCGCCAATGGAAAATATCAGTGAAGAGCCGATGAGTACGCCGGCGCGCATCCCCATTACCAGCATGATGATGACGATTACAATCAGAATGGATTCTATCAGGTTGATGATGAAACCGTTGTTGGCTTCTTTGGCAATGACGTTTTCAGGATAGAGGCTTTCCAGCTCCAGTCCTACGGGGATAAGAGGCAGCAGCTCGGCGAGCCTTTTATCTACCAGTTCGCCGGTTTTCACCACATCCTTTTGGGGATCGGTGGAGATACCGATGCCGATAGCGCGCTTCCCGTTTACGTGCATGATGGTGCCGGGCGGGTCCATATAACCTTTTTCTACAATCGCTATATCGCCCAGCTTGACTTGTCCGCCGGGGGTGGTGATTGTCTGGTTGCGGATGTCGTTGACGGTGGTATAAGTACCGTTGGCCACAATGCGCAACTGCTGTTCGCCTGCACCGATTTCACCCGTATTGATAATCTGGTTCTGCGATTGCAGCAGGCCTGCCAGTTGTTTGGGGTCGATGCCCATCCCCGCCAGTTTGTTTACGGAGATAAAGATATTGATTACTTCCGTCTGTGTGCCGAACAGGGCTACTTTCATAACCCCTTCGGCAGTGATAACCTGCGTCTTGATACGCTCCGCCCAGTTGCGCATCTCTTCGTAAGAGAAGCCGTCGTCGCCGACCAGTCCGTAATAAATGCCGAATACATCGCCGAAGTCGTCCGATACCGTCGGTACGGAAGCTCCTGCCGGAAGTTGGGGCTGTATGTTGAGAACCTTCCGGCGCAGCTCGTCCCACTTCTGCGGGATAGATGCTGCGGAAAGCGACGGCTGTAGCTCGAACGTAATTTTGGAAAGTCCGTACATGGATTCCGACTTTAATCTTGTACACTCCGCTCATGCTCTGTATTTCGCGGGAGATGGGTTCGGTAATGAGCCGTTCCACTTCGGCAGGCTCGGCTCCGGGATAGCGTGTCATGATGACCGCTGTCTTGATGACAAAGGGTGCATCTTCTTTCTTTCCCCAAACGGCCGAATGAGAATACACCGCCGATGAGCAACACTGCGAGAAAGAAGTAAACAATCTTGGTGTTGTCTAATGAATATTTGGCTAAGTTCATATCTCTGTCATTTTACCTCTTTTTATTCTCTGTCCTTCCACCAATTGGTACACTCCGGCTGTGACAACGGTTTCATCCGGTTTCAGTCCTTTGGATATTAGAAGATTGGCTTCACCGGTCGGCGAATACACGGTTACTTCGCGACGGTTCACCTTTGTTGTCTTTCACCACCCATACGTAGGTATTCTTGTTTTCGCTGTCACCGAATACGGCACTCAGCGGTACATTCATCAGTTTTTCTTCTATAAAGGGAGCGATGTCCGAAGCGAGGCGGATGTTGCAGGTAAATCCGGGCTTCACATCGTATATGGTGCGGTCAAAAGCGGCATCGTCGATGATGATGGTAACCGGAATACCCGTGCCGTCGGTCGATATGTCAAGATACTCTTCCAGTCTGGCATTGAATACCGTAGCCTTGTACGTATCGAACTCCACCTTGAATGTGGCGTCTTTGGCACGAAGCAGGTACAGGTAATCATCGGGTATGGTAAATTTTATGCGCAGTTTCTGCGTATTTACCAGCCGCACAATCCCCTTCTCCCGAATTGACGCGCTGATAGTTCTCTACCAGACGCTTCTCGATAGAGCCGTCGAAGGGGGCGAGCAGTTTTGTATCGCGCATATTGTTGGTGGACAGCTCGTAGGCGGATTTGGCTTTCTGGTAATTGGCTACACTGATTTCATATTCTTGCAGGGAGATGGCTTGGCGTCCCAGTAACCGTTTGTTGCGCTCAACCTGCGCGGCGGCAGTTTCATAGGCAGCCTTGTCGGCGGCATATTGCAAGGAAATGTCCCGCGGGTCGATAGCGGCAATCAGCTGTCCTTTCCTGACCCTTTGTCCTTCCACTACCGGAAGGTCGATGATCTGTCCGCTGACACTAAATGCCAGCTTCACATATTCCACCGCTTCCACCATGCCGGAGAAGTCTTTAAGGATCACTGACTGTGAACTTACGGTAGCGGTTTTCACAGGTCGCACGAGGACAATATCTTCCCCCTTTTTTTGCCCGCAGGACGTGTGACGATAACGTCATCGCCAGGGCGAACAGGTACATTTTTTTCATTTGTTTCTGATTAAAACGAGTCTTTCAGGGGAATGGTCAGACTCCCCTCTTGTTTTAATTCATAAACGTTTTGATATACCTGTATGTTCAGTTTGTTTCCGGCCGTCAGGCCGATTTTTATTTCTTTTTACTTACCTTGTATGTGCAGGGTGCTGCCTGAGTAATTCACTTTGAAGGAATAACTGTTCCATTTCTCCGGTAGGACGGGCTCTATCTTAAGCATGTCATTCACTATCTGCAATCCGGCAAATCCACGTACAATCGCAAGCCAACTGCCCGGCATGCTGGTGATGTGGAGTCCTTGTTCGCCTTCGTTGTTGTAGTCGTCAAGGTCGAGACGGGTGGCGTGCATGAACAATTGGTAGGCTTTCTCCACTTTTCCAATGCGTGCGGCAAGAATGGAATGAATATGCGGGGAAAGGGAAGACTCATGGACAGTCATCGGCTCGTAGAACTCAAAGTTACGGCGAATGGTTTCTGTGTCGAAGTTGAAGTAGTATAGGTATAGGCCAAGCAGAACATCACTTTGCTTGATGTAGCACGAACGCAGGATACGGTCCCACGACCAATACTGGTTGATGGGGCGTTCGCCGGCGGGAATGGCGTCGGTGTCTTTGCAGAACCTTGTCCATATAGCCGTCGTTTTGGATGAAAATACCGCGTTCCGGATCTTCCGGCAGGTACATCCGTTCGATAATGTCCCGCCAGCGTTCACTCTCTTCCGTATAATTCAGGTTGGTAATGCTGCATATGCGGGCATACTCATCGGGATATTGCCGGGCTATGATTTCAAGGAAGCTGAGAGTGGTTTCGAGGCAACGCATGCAGGAGTAGTTGGTATACCAGTTGTTGTCTACGTTGTTCTCGTATTCATTGGGTCCGGTGACTCCGAGGATGACGTACTTCTGTTTGGGCTGCGAGAAAGATACCCGTTGACTCCAAAAACGGCTGACGGCTATCATCACTTCCAGTCCGTAACGGGCAATGTAGTCCAATGTACCTGTGAGGGTGGCGTGTTGAAGAATGGCATAGACAATCATATTGTTCCGGTGAACCTCTTCAAAAGTAATCTCCCATTCGCTAGTGGCACTCTTCTCCGTTGCTGGTGACCTGCGGAAAAAGGGCGGCGCCGTTGCCGAACCCTAACTTACGGGCATTCTCAATGGCTTTGGGAAGTTGCTTGTAACGGTACATCAGCAGGTTTTCGGCAATCTTCTTCGGGGTGGAAAGCAGGAAGAAAGGTACGCAGCACAATTCGGTATTCCAATAGGTGTTGCCGCCATACTTCTCTCCTGTGAAACCTTTGGGACCGATATTCAGGCGCGGGTCATCGCCCCGGTAGGTCTTGATAAAGCTGGTAGATATTATAACGTATGCCTTGCTGGGCTTCCGGATCTCCTTCTATTGTGACATCCGTTTCATCCCATATTTCCTGCCAGGCATTCCGGTGCTCCTCTTCCAGAATGTCCCAGCCCAAGCTTTTGGCTTTGCGCGCTTCCGATATGGATTCTTCTATCAGGTCCTGCCGTTCATAATAAAGGGACGACGTGATGCCGATATATTTGATGAGCGTTGCGGTATCGCCCGGTTTCACCTCGATGCCTACGCTGAATCCGGTTTGTTTCTCTTTTTCTATGCGTATGGGGTTGGCAAATGTCTCTTTATTGTTCTTGAAGAACCGGTAGGTCATGGCATAGCATGTCTGTGCGTCTTCCCGCCTGGTCTGTGTCCACAGATAGGCGCAATCGCTGGTGGTGCCGGAACGCAGGATATTCCATATCTTTTCATCCGGATGCTCGGTATGCTGCGCAATGTCTCCGTCGAAAGTCGGTACGAGGGAAACTTTCCCTGCATAGTTAAGGGAGGTAACGCTGTATTTGATAAGGCAGAGATTGGGGTGAGCCATATTGGCAATATGTTCTACGTGCAAGCGGAGTTTGTTGCCGCGTGGAGAGGTCACCTCTACATCGCGGTAGGTGATGCCCGCCTTCATGTCGAGACGCCTGTTAAAGCTGTCCACGTCCCATTGGGCCAAGTCCAATTCTTCGTCGATGAGGCGCAGGCTGATGCGGTTCCATTCCGGAGCATTGGGAATACGCGTATAAAATTGCGGAAAACCGTTTTTCCACCAGTACACGCGGGTCTTGTCTAAAAAAGTTATGCCTGCCACGAATGTGCCGCGATAGCTGTCGCTGCTATATGGTCTCTTCAAAATATCCCCGTTGTCCGAAACGGCCGTTCCCAAGGCTGAATATGCTTTCCGACCATCGCATGCGGTCGGCTTGAAACTATCTTCTATAATATTCCATTCATCGGTTTTAAGGTATTTCTTCATGGCGCTCTTTTTCTGTGTTATCGGTGTAAAGATAGACAAATAAAAAGAATAAATAAACAAGATACGGAAAAACTCCCCCGTTCGTCGGTGAGGAACGAGGAGTTCATCGGTGACGAATGGGGGGGTTGTCGGTGAGGAAGAATAGAGGCTCTTTACGGCCTTTCTCCTTTGGTTTCTTTTATCAGATATACGCAGGCGGCTCCGATTATGAGCATCACGCCCGCCATTACCAGCATGTTTATTTCGGGTGGAAGCATCCCTTTCGGCGTGAACAATGCCAAAATACTTCCTCCCAACGCTGCGGCTACGATTTGCGGTATGCAGATTGTTCCGTTGAACAGTCCCAGATAGGTTCCCATGTGCCCGCCGGACAAGGCATTGGTGAGAATGGTGAAAGGTAATGCCAGCATAGCAGCCCATGCACAGCCTATCAGCAAGAAGGATATGAATAGTACGTATTGGCTGTGCACGAAATAAGTGGATATAAATCCGATACCGCCCAGCACGAGGCTCAGCGCGTAAATGAAACGGCGGTCTTTGAACATAGGAATGCAGATTGCCCAAAGTACGGAACCGATAGCCTGTACGGCAAACAGTACGCCTACCCAGTTGGCAGCTTCCTGATATTGCAGGCTTTTGGTGTCGAGGACTATTTTGCTGACTCCATTCACCGTATGCTCTACTGTGGGAGCGTCAAAAAACATTTGCAGCTATGCTGCCGTTGGTATATGTCCACATAAACATAAAGGCAAACCAACAGAAAAACTGTACCAGTCCCACTGTCCAAAAGGCTTTCGGTGCTTTTATCAACAGCTTCAGCATATTGACTTTTTCTCATGTTCCTGCTCTTCCGTGATACCGTGATATTGGGCGTACTCTGCGGGCGGCATTTCCTTGACTTTGACTGTTGTATAAATAACGCAGAATATCAGAATGGCGGCCCCGATATAGAACGAGTAGATTACGGAATCGGGAATTACGCCCTGGGGTGCTGTATTGCTGATACCCACCCACGCAAATATGAACGGGAACAGATAGCCCACCAGGCTGCCGGCATTGCACAGGAAACTCTGGATGGAATAGGCAAGTCCTTTCTGTTTCTCGTTCACCATGTCGCCTACCATCATCTTGAACGGCTGCATTGCCATATTAATGGAAGTATCCAGAAACATCAGCGATACCAGACCGAAAATCATGGCCGTACTCACCGCCATGCCGAAACTGCCGGCATTGGGCAGGCAGGCACATCACGAGCACAGCAACCAACGAGCCTATGAATAAATAAAGGAATACGACGTCCGAATCGTGTCCACGTTTTGTCGCTGGCGCTCCGACAATGGGTTGCACTATGATGCCTGCCAACGGCGGTAATATCAAAAATAACTCAATAAGCTGTGCGGATCAGCCTAATGTGGAAAAAATGCGGCTGATATTTGCGCTTTGCAAAGCATATGCGATTTGCACGCCAAAAAAAAAAACCGAAGCGATATTCCATAGTTTCCAGAAACTTAAATCGGGTTTTACTTTCATTGCTCTTTTGTTTTTATGATATTAGTTTTTAATGACTTGTTATTTCGTTGTTCCTCTTACCACCAGATTGGTCCGTACAATTCTGTTTGTACTTTTTTTCTTCGTTTCCTTCCAACTTGTCTGTAAGGATGCCGAATGCGCTTTTGCCCACTTCTTCTCCGTGCTGCTCTACGGTGGTCAGTTTCGGGTCGGTGCTTTGGGCGATGGCTCCGTCGGTGAAACCGCAGATGGAAACCTCGTCCGGCACTTTCAGTCCCACCAGCTTGCAGGCATACAATATACCTGCCGCCGTTTCGTCATTAATCGCAAAGAAGCCGTCGGGACGGTTGTCACTTCCCAGCAGGTCGGGCGTTATGGCAATGGCGCGTTCACGGTTGTCGCATAGTTTGATCATGCTGTCGTTTACGGGGATCTTGTATTTCTTCATGGCGTCCAGATATCCGTTGCGTCGGTTTTTGGTGATTTCAAGATGTGGATCGGCTCCGTAAAAGAAGATGCGCTTGCATCCTGTCTGAATCATGTACTCCACAGCGGCAAACGATCCGGCATAGTCGTCTACCACCACTCGCTCCGTTTTCAGCCCGGTACAGATGCGGTCGTAGAAGACGACCGGAATATTGTTGTCTAACAATTCCTGATAATGATTGTATTGCTCCGTATTTTTGGCAAGGGAGGCGATGACGCCGCAGACGCGGGCGGCGAGAAAGGATTGGACGATTTTCACTTCCTGTTCATACGATTCGTTACTCTGTGCCACGATTATGTTGTAACCGGCTTCGGCGGCTGCCATTTCAATGCCGCTCAATACGCACGAAAAAAAAAATGATGCACCAGTTGAGGTACAATCACACCAATCGTGTTGCTTCGGCTCGAACGGAGGTTCACGGCAAGCACATTGGGTTTGTAGTTATGTTCGCGGGCGTAGGCATGGATGAGGTCACGGGTTTCCCGGCTGATGTCCGGATTATCCTTGAGCGCTCTCGACACGGTGGACGGCGAGACATTCAATGCCCGGGCAATATCCTTGATGGTTATTTGCGGTTTATCCATTAGTAATGATTTGTTTTTCAGCCAAAGGTAATGTAAACAAAAAGCAGTACCAAAATAAGCTTTTGTTATTTTAACTTCTTTGATGCGATTGCAAAAATAATAGAATCTTAAGAAAAGTGCTTCATTATTGATAGTTATTGAATTAGAGATAAGTGCAAACGATTGCAGGAACTTTTGTAATTCTATTTATTTAGGGTGATGATGTATACTAATTATTAAAATTGTACGGTTGATGTTTTTTGTACTCTATAACAGCTACTACTAAATTTTTGTTCATTGATTTTGGTGTGAGGAAACGAAAACGTGATGCAATCGTTTGCGCTCTTCTTATTGTACTTTTTATAACATCTTTTGTCTCTTGTTCGATAATATGGCATACATTTGTTGCAGTATAATAAATGTATTTAAAAGACATTATAATAGAGTTAATATACTGAAATGTTCTTTTGAATATATGGTTATAGTAGATAATTAATATTGTTAACTTTAATTTTTAAATGCATGAAGCAAGTTAATCTTAGAATCTATCGAACGATTCTTCCCTTGTTGTTAGGGCTATTCTTGTCAGTTGGCGCTTATGCACAGAACATTACCTGTAAAAGGAAAGGTACTGTGAAAGATGCTACGGGTGAACCTGTAATTGGCGCGAATGTACTGGAAAAAGGTACTACAAACGGAGTTATTACTGATTTAGACGGTAATTTCCAGTTGCAAACATCGGCGGGTGCAACTCTTGTTGTTTCTTTCGTGGGCTATCTTCCTGCGGAAGTAAAAAGCGGCATCCGTACTTAATGTTGTTTTGAAAGAAGATGCTCAACTTCTTGATGATGTCGTTGTAATTGGTTATGCAACAGGAAGTCAACGGACAATATCCGGTGCAGTTCAGAAAGTGGGACGTGAAGAAATGAATGCCGGCGTTGTCGTTAATCCGTTATCTGCCATTAAAGGTAAAGTTGCCGGTGTGAATATTCAGAAAACCGGTGGTGACCCTACTGCTGCTCCGGCTATTCGTGTGCGTGGTACTACTTCTTTGACTGGTGGTAACGACCCGTTGGTTATTATTGATGGCGTATTTGGCGATTTGAATATGCTGAATGCTATTTCTCCTGCTGATATTGAGAATTTTACAGTGCTGAAAGATGCTTCTGAAACGGCTCAATATGGTTCTCGTGGTGCTTCAGGAGTCATTGTAGTTACTACTATCAAGGGCAAGAATGGTGTTAAGAGCTTAAGTTATGATGGTAGTTTCGGTATTGAAACGGTTTATAAGAATCTGGAAATGCTGGATGCTAACCAGTATAGAGCTGCCGCACAGAGGTTAGGAGTTGATATATTGGATAAGGGACATAATACAGACTTTATTAAAGAAATGCAGCAGACTGGTTATACTCAAAATCACCGCTTGTCATTCTCTAATGGTAATGATGATTCAAACTACCGTGCTTCTATCGGTGTTATAGATCAAAAAGGTATTATAAAAAATAATACAATGCGTAACTATACCGCTAAGATTGATGCTATGCAGAATATGTTCAATAATAAGTTGAAGTTGGAATTTGGAATGTTCGGTTCGTTGAAAGAAAACAGATATGTGAATGACTATCAGAAAACATTCTATTCTGCTGCTTCTTATAATCCTACTTTCCCTAATTTTAAAAATCCGGAAACAGGTATGTGGGATGAAAATGCAAATGCTAATGAAGTACAAAATCCATTGGGCCGTTTGGACATTGATGACCGCGAAACAAATGCTTTTTATAAATACAAATGCCCGTATTACATGGAGCATTAATAATGATTTGAAACTAAGTGCATTCGGTTCATATACTTATAATGTAAAAGAGAATAAAAAATATATTCCTTCTTCTATAAAGGCCGGTCTGAGCAATCGTGGAGAGGCGTATCGTGGAGATAATAAATCTCAGTCGATGTTGGCTAACTTGATGTTAACTTATAAAAAGGTTTTGGAAAACACTATATCAACGCTTTAGGTCTGGCGGAAGTTCAACGGGTGACTAATACAGGCTTTGGAACTACGGTACATGGTTTCAGTACAGACGACTTTTTTTATATAACAATTTGCAGGCTGGTGCTGTATTGAAATGGGGGAGATAATACTTCTTATTATAATAACCCGAGTTTGGCTTCTTTCATGGCACGTGTCAATTATTCATACGCAGATAAGTATATTGTTACAGTGAATGCTCGTACAGATGGATCTTCTAAAGTAGGAGAGAACAATAAATGGGCGTTTTTCCCGTCAGCATCTCTTGCATGGGTTCTTAAAGAAGAAGCGTTTTTGAAAGATGTTGATATGATTAGTAATTTGAAATTGAGAGTCGGTTACGGTCTTGCTGGTAATCAGGATGCTATCAGTTCCTATATGTCTTTGCCTTTGATGAGTCCGAATGGTACAACTACAGTAAATGGCCTTCCTGTAGTAACAATGGGAGTTACTCGCAATTACAATCCTGATTTGAAGTGGGAAGTGAAAGAAAACTTTTTGATGTAGGTTTGGACTTTGGAATGTTTGATGAACGATTGAGTTTAACTTTAGACTACTATAATTCAAAAACAACAGATTTGTTGTATAATTATGATGTAAAAGGTTCCGCCTTTTACTTATCCTACTTTGCTTGCTAATCTTGGGTGCAATGCGTAATACTGGTTTTGAAATAGCAATCAGCGGTACTCCGTTGAAAACAAAAGATATGGAGCTGAATATCAGTGCTAATGTTGCATTTCAAAAGAATAAGTTGCTTTCGTTGAATGGCACATATATGGGAGAACCTATGACCGCCAAGGAATACATGAACTTAGGCGGTATGAATGGTGCCGGATTTATTGGTGGATATAATCAAATTATTTATCAAATGGTCGGACAACCGGTAGGCGTATTCTATTTGCCTAAATGCGATGGATTGGTTGATAACGGTTTTGGTGATTATACTTATCATGTTCAAGATATTGATGGTGTGGAAGGTGTCGATTTGGCTGACGGAAAGGATCGTTATATTGCTGGTCAGGCTATGCCTAAAGCTTTATTGGGTGCAAATATCGGATTCCGTTATAAACAATTTGATATTCAGGTACAAATGAATGGAGCTTTTGGACATAAGATTTATAATGGTACTTCTTTGTCTTATATGAATATGAGTCAGTTCCCCGACTTATAATGTTTTGGCTGAAGCTCCTCAGAAAAATATTAAAGACCAAACTGTAACCGATTATTGGTTGGAAAAAGGTGATTACCTGCATTTGACTATGTTACATTGGGTTGGAACTTGAATACAAAAAATATGAAAGCTATCAAGTCCTTGCGTGTCACGTTCTCTGTAAATAATTTGGCTACGATTACAGGATACTCAGGGCTTTCTCCGATGATAAACAGTACAACGGTAGGAAGTGACCTTGGTATTGATGACAAGCGTTTCTATCCTTTGTCACGTACTTATTCATTGGGACTTAGTGTTAACTTTTAATTAGATGCATATTATGAAAAAGAAATATATTATATAGCTTGTTGATAACAGCAACACTCGGCTTATCTTCTTGTGAATCTTTCTTGTCGGAAAATCCGAAAGACCAAATTACAGAAGAACAAGCTTACCAGAATTCTACCTTATTACTTGAATACGGTAGCTTCCCTTTATACGCAAGTTGGTGCTAACGGCGGCGGGGCGGGTTTACAAGGTACTGACCGTGGGCTTTATGATTTGAATACTTTCACAACCGATGAAGCTATGCTTCCCACGCGCGGTGGTGACTGGTATGATGGTGGATTGTGGCAAAATCTCTTTCTTCATAATTGGGGTACGAAGAATGATTTGGTAAAAGGCAGTTGGGATTATCTTTATAAGGTGATTGCACAAGCTAATCAATCATTGGATAAATTGAAAGAAATTTTGGAGAACAATCCGGAGAACATTTCAGTTCCTAAATATATTTCGGAAGTACGGGCATTCCGGGCAATGTACTATTATTATTTATTGGATATGTTTGCTCGTGTTCCACTGGTTACTTCTTCTTCAGTAGCAATGGAAGATGTAGTACAATCCGAACGTTCCGCTGTTTTTAATTTTGTAAGAACCGAATTAGAAGAATCGGTTGAAGACCTAAGCGATGCGCACAGTAATTTGACAGGTGAATATTATGGTAGAATAACAAAACCTGTTGCGTATTTTCTGTTGGCGAAGCTAGCTCTTAATGCAGAAGTCTATGCAGATGACAATTGGACGGACGGTACCAAATTGGATGGAAAGAATATCAAATTTACAGTAGACGGTACTGAAATGAATGCTTGGGAAGCTACAATCGCGTATTGTGATAAGATTGCGGGCCTGGGATACAAGTTGGAACCCTAAATTCGAATCTAACTTTTCACTTAAGAATGAATCGTCAGTAGAGAACATCTTTACTATTCCGATGGATGCAAATCTTTATAAGAATGAATTTTATAATTTGATTCGTTCCCGCCACTATAATCATGGTAATGCTTATGGGCAAGGTGGATGGAATGGTTCGTCCGCAACAAAAGAAGCTCTTGATGCCTTTGGTTATGGTACAAGCTCCCCAGATCCGCGTTTTGAACTGACTTATTATGCAGGAAAAGTAGAGGACCTAATGGGACTATAAAGCTTGATGATGGAACTGATTTGGAATATGTACCTTCTGAAATTACTTTGGATTTGTCTGGCAAAGCCTCAGAGAAGACAGCTGGCGCACGTATGAAAAAATATGAATTGGATGCTTCTGCTACAATGATGGTAAACTTCAAAGTAATGATATTGTCCTATTCCGTTATGCTGATGTACTTTTAATGAAGAGTGAAGCTAAAAGTGCGTAATGGTGGTAATGGAGATGCTGAACTGACAGAGGTTCGGGAGCGTGCCGGTGCTACTTTGATGTGACGGCTACTCTTGAAACTTTGTTAGAAGAGCGTCTGAGAGAATTTGCATGGGAAGGCCTTCGTCGTCAGGATTTAGTTCGTTTCGGTAAGTTTACCCGCGCATATACTGATAGGCCTCAGTTACCGAAAGAAGATACTGGTTATACTACTGTATTCCCGATTCATGAAGATGTATTGAGCTTGAATGGTAAACTGACTCAAAATTACGGTTATTAATAATTAATGATTTAATGGAAAGTAATATGAAAAAAATATTCCAATATATGACAACACTCCTATTGCTGTTGGTGGTGGGGAACAAGTTGTGAAGAAGGCAATGATAACTGGAGAATCATTACTGATGCTCAACCGGGAGCTTATATCACTGGTGATGCTACGATTTATAGTGCTACGGCTGACATCGTCCCAACTGGTGGCTGCACCGTTGGATGGAGCTCCGGAAGGTACAAATGTAGTAGGGATTTACACTTGGTTGAAGTCAAGCGGAAGTTTTACCATTCTGAATGTAGATGAGGAAGGTAATGAGATAAATTACGGCAAGGGTGACGTAGTAGCTTCTACTCCTGCTGAAACAGTAGCTTTAGCAGCTGGTGGTACAGCCTTTCACTGTTGCGGAGGATGGTTTGTACTATGTAGCTATGAATAAAGCAGATAATCAACTGACGATAATACCTGCTACATTCGGTATTATCGGTGATGCTACTCCCTTGCAATGGAATGGTGAAACTGCCATGCAGGCAAGTTATAATGAAACTCAGGCTACGGTTGAATATACTATTAGTGATGTAATTTTTAGATAAGAAAGAAATGAAGTTCCGTTATTCAGGTGATTGGGGGCTTGAATTCCCTTATCAAGGTGGTAAGGTTAAACTTCATACTAATATGGGATATAATGGCGATAATGCATCTGCAATATCAGAAGCTTTTAGTGAGTGTAAAGGTGGTGGAGCAAATTTTCAGGTGGGCAAAAAGGCCGGTGTCTATACAGTTACCTTAAAACTGGATTTGCGTACCGGGCAGTTCTCTGCAAAAAGCTGTTTGTACAGCTGAAGATACATCTTCTGCTACATTACCTGAAAAAATGTTTGTAAATGGTGATGCTTGGGGATGGCAGCAGGATTGGAGGACAGGCTCCTGAGATGATACCTGTTCATAGCCATGATGGAATGTTCTGGGGCATCTATTATTTGCAGGCAGGTTACGGAATGAAATTCAATAATGAAAAGAGTTGGAGTGCCGGTGAGAATTTCGGAGCCTGGAAAATGAGGATCCTAAAGGTTATGGTGAATATCCGGCTGGTGGTTCTAATTTAAAAGTTGCTGATACAGGATATTATTTGGTAATTGTATCTTGTACTCTTTCTGCGGATAAAAAATCTATAAACAGAAAAGTTATTCTTGCTGAGCCGAAACTCTTCTTAAGAGGTGCTTGTGCCGGTGGATGGGCAGATGCAGGCGCAGGTAGACCGGATGATTCGGAAGTTGCTTTCGCTTTAGCGGCAGATGGCGCTACTTATGAGGCCGTAACAGCCGGAGACGGTGACTTGCGTATTTATGTAGCCACAGGAGTACAAGGAGTTGATTGGTGGCAGTCTGAAGCTGGTGGTAAGAGATGATAAAATTGAATATCGTGGCAAGGGTGGTGATCAGGAACCTCGTGTTCCTGTAACAATCGGTAAAAACGGTTAGTCTTGATTTTAGAACGAATACCGGTAGTATACAATAGGTCTTAAGAATAAAAAGAAAGTGAGGCTACAATGGATGAATCTTCGTTGTAGCCTCTTTTCTTCTTTTTGAGATTAGTTTCAAATAGAAAAATCTAATGATATGAAAAAAGTAAAATTACTTCTTCTTTTTTTGTTTTGGATAATTCCCTTTTGCTTCATTGCATGTAGTGATGATGAAGTTGGTGGTGGAAATGGCAATGACGACGATAGTTGGATAGATGTTACGGCATCTTCCGCCAACTGGGATGGTGAAAAAGCGAGCGGATATATCTTATCAGTTGCTGGTATACTCTTTCGCTGACAGTAATGGTGATAAATGTGGAGATATCAGAGGACTTATTACAAAACTGGATTACCTCAATGATTTAGGGATAAAGGCTATTTGGCTATCACCTATTCATCCGGCTATGTCATATCATGGATATGATGTGACAGACTATTCAGGGTTGAATCCGCAATATGGAACGATGGCCGATTTTGAAGAGTTGGTTGACTAAAGCCCATAGCCTCGGTATTAAAATTTATCTGGATTATGTGATGAACCATACGGGAGTGCACATCCTTGGTTTAAGGAAGCCAAGGCCTCTCCGAACAATGAATACCGTAACTATTACATCTTCTCACAAGACCCGAAATCCGATATTACTGCCGGTAAAATTCCAATGATAAAGCGGGAAAGTTCTATGGGATATAATGCAGGCGAATGGTTTTCGGCCGGTATAGGTGATGCCATGAAAGGATATTATAAGTTTGTACTCGACTGGTCTAATGCTGCAAGTCCCACCATAACAGTTACAGAAGGGGATACACCAGATGTGGATAATGCAGACGTAACCACGCAAGATGCCAAGTACTTATATTATGGTGAGGGCATTTGCAAGAAATTCTATGCGAGAGGCAATAATAAGTACGAGTTAACGGTTGATCTTGATACGGATTGGGGTCTTTTTAATCCGGACAAGTAATACTTCATGGGACAACGGAACGAAGTATGGTGCTCCGTCTAAAGCAAGTAAAATACAGTTGGGCAAGCCTTTTACTTTGAGTAATGCAAATCCTGAGGACATATTGTTTGCATCGGTCGAAGCATGGTATTTCCATTCCCATTTCCAAACGGACTGGTTTGCCGACCTTAATTACGGTGCTATTGATGATGCTGCCAACTCTCCGGCATATAAAGCAATATCCGCTGCAGCAAAAGAATGGATAGACAGGGGAATTGACGGATTCCGTTTGGATGCGGTGAAACATATTTATCACAGTGCCACTTCGGATGAGAATCCCCGTTTTCTGAAAAAAAATGTTCTATGATGATATGAACGAATATTATAAATCGAAAGGGCATACAGATGACATTTATATCGTAGGCGAAGTCCTTTCGGGCAGCGACGAGGTTGCACCTTATTATCAAGGACTTCCCGCATTGTTTGAGTTTGACTTTTGGTATAAACTGGACTGGTCGATTGCCAACTCCACAGGTTGTTACTTTGCGAAAAGACATACTTTCTTTCCAACAGAAATATGCGAGATACCGTGCCGATTACATAGAAGCTACCAAACTATCCAACCATGATGAAGACCGTACAGCATCCAAACTGGGAAAATCAGAGGCAAAGTGTAAACTTGCGGCTGTCGTATTACTCACCGCACCGGGTGAGCCCTATATTTATTATGGGGAAGAATTGGGAATCTACGGAACGAAAGAAAAGGCGGATGAATATGTACGTAGTCCGATGCTGTGGGGAGATAATTATACTACTGCCTATACGGACAAGATTGATGCCACCGTGGCTTCGAGTATAAAATCTGTAGCAGAACAGAAGGAAAATGCAAATTCGTTGCTGAATACCTATCTCTCTTTTACCCGTTTGCGTAATACCTATCCGGCTTTGGCTCAAGGTACAATGACAAAACATGCGGTATATAACGAATCGAATGAAAATACAAGAGCATTGCTGCATGGTATATGACAAAAGATAATGAAAAGATGCTTGTTCTTCACAACTTTGGAAGCGCATCTGTTGAACTGTCATTGACAGATAATATCGAAGAAGGCTGTCGGTGTATCGGGAACTGTTCAGGTGAAAGAAGGGGATAATACTTCCATACGGTTAGGAGGATATTCGTCAGTGGTCTATAAAATAGCCCAATAGCCCGTTTACTCATACATCTTTATCAGCACCCTGTTCAGCCATTCCCACCGAAAACGGAACCAGCGACGGGTGCTGATTTGTTTTCCGCCGAAGCGGAGTACGAATTCGCGGTAGCCATGTCTGTGGAAAGGCAGGCCTACGTCCATAAATTCCAGGTGGCGGTAGCCGCGTTCTTTGGCATCATGCAACGCTTGCCAGACCGCGAGGATTCCGGGATATTGCAAAGCGTATGTTTTACGCATGCCGCCGGAGAACCATAGGTATGCACTGTTATTGGAATAGATACAGACGCTTCCGCCGATAACTTTGTCTTTATAGGTTACAATGAAAATACGGCTCTGCCGACTTAATGTCATTTGTTTTTCTAACTGTTGGAAAAAAGTCCATGCTGGGAAAATGGCGCCGTATTTTGGCTGAGTAATTATGGTGTAGCATTTTTGCAAATGCATGGATTTCTTCCGGGGTATGTGCTTCTTTTACTTCTGCTCCGTTCTTTAATCCTTTTTGATTTGGCGGATACGTGAAGGACTGAAACGGACCTCTGCTTGTTCTACATTATGCAGAGAGTTGCGGACACGTAGCCAGTTGATAGCAAAGTACTGGTTGTTGCGGAATACTTTGTAACCCAACAGTGAGTTTTCCAAGTTACGGAACTCAATAAGAAATGCATCCCGAAGGGCTTTCATCAGTAAGCCGTTGTAACATATCGCTGAAAACAGCTTCCTTGTTGAGCGTTTCATCGAAATACTCTCCTGTGCCGTATACCTCACACCGCTTGATGATGGCGGGTGGAAACAGTCGTACGCTCTTTCGTATGGCGGCAAGTAACTTGGCTACGGGTACTCCGTTTTCCGACGCTACAATAAGCAAAGGTGCATATCCCGGAGTTGCTTCATAGACGTGAAACAATTCCGTAGAGTGGAATGTATTGGTTCCCGGTAGTTTGGGAATCTGGTTCCCCTGGTAATATGTCGTTAGTTTCAAGGGCATTGCTGCAAATTTAAAAAAATAATCTTGTATCTTTGCATTACTTAACGATAAAGTATTCATTTCTAAACGATATACACATATGGAAAGTTTTAGCGAATTGATAAGACCCGCCGCAGCATGCGGAAGTTTACAGAAGAGGAGTTGACGCAAGAACAGGTGGTTACGCTGATGAAAGCCGCACTGATGGCGCCTACTTCCAAACGGAGCAATGCGTGGCAGTTTATCGTGGTGGATGATAAGGATACATTGAAAAAACTATCGCTCTGTAAAGAGCAGGCTTCACAATTCATTGCAGATGCTGCATTGGCTGTGGTTGTAACCGCCGACCCGTTGGTAAGTGATGTTTGGATAGAAGATGCCTCTATCGCTTCCATTTACCTGCAACTTCAGGCAGAAGATATGGGATTGGGCAGTTGCTGGGTGCAGCTTCGTGAACGTTTTGCGGTGTCCGGAATATCTTCTAACGAATATGTACATGATGTACTTGATATGCCTTTGCAGTTGCAGGCTCTCAGTATCATTGCCATCGGGCATAAAGGAATGGAGCGCAAGCCTTTCAATGAGGACAACCTGCAATGGGGAAAAGATTCACCTTAACAAATATGGAGGAAAGTAACGGTGAGCGCGGCGAAAGCAAATAACAATAAAGATACCTATAAGGCTACGGCTATCACGCTGATTGTATTCGGCGTGCTCTATCTGGCAGACAAACTGCTGCATTTCTCCACACTGGGACTGTCGTGGGTGATGAATCGGGATAATTTTCTACTTTATACGGCGATTATCTTTTTATTGTTCAAGCACGATAAATCGGTAGGATTGGTATTGATAGGGCTGTGGTTGATATTAAACTTCGGGTTGATAACGGCTTTGCTTGGTACTATGTCCGCTTATTTGCTGCCGGTGGCACTGTTGGTTGTAGGCGGTATTTTGTATTTGGTATCTACGAGATAAGATGAAAAGAAGTATAGAAGATACATCTGTTGTATTTATCGGAGCCGGCAATCTGGCTACGAATCTGGCAAAGGCGCTTTATTATAAAGGATTCCGTATCGTGCAGGTATACAGCCGTACGGAAGAGTCGGCGCGAACATTGGCGCAGGCGGTAGAGGCTGCTTATACAACTGACTTGTCGTCTGTGGTTACGGATGCTCAGTTATATATCGTTTCGCTGAAAGATGCGGCGTTTGTGCAACTGCTGCCCGAAATTGTTGCCGGAAAAGAAAATGCCCTGTGGGTACATACAGCCGGAAGTATTCCCGATGGATGTTTGGGCAGATAAAGTGAACCGGTATGGCGTGCTTTATCCTATGCAGACATTTAGTAAACAGCGTGTAGTTGATTTTCAGCATATACCGATTTTCGTGGAAAGTAATTCTGAAGCAGATACTCGGTTTCTGAAAGCCGTTGCTTCCGTACTGTCAAAGCAAGTCTATGAGGCAACTTCCGAGCAACGCAAGAACCTGCATTTGGCGGCAGTCTTCACTTGTAATTTTACAAATCATATGTATGCTCTTGCTGCCGGGCTTTTGAAGAAGCATCAACTTCCTTTTGAGATAATGCTGCCTCTGATAGATGAGACTGCCCGCAAAGTACACGAGATTGAACCACACCTTGCGCAAACAGGGCCTGCCATACGTTACGATGAAAATGTCATCAATAATCATCTGCAGATGCTTTCCGATGAGCCGGAAATGCAGGAACTATACAGGCTGATTAGCGAAAGCATACATCGGCAAAAACAGCTAACCTTTAAGAAAACAATGGTATATGAGTACAATCAATTATGATTTGAATAAGATAAAAGCCCTCGCCTTTGATGTGGACGGGGTGTTAGCGCCAATGTCATTCCGATGAGTACGGAAGGCGAGCCGCTGCGTACGGTAAACATAAAGGATGGCTATGCCTTGCATCTGGCTGCCAGACATGAAATACCATTGGCTATCATTACCGGTGGACGCACGGAAGCGGTGCGCAAGCGTTTCCTTGCTTTGGGGATACCGGCCGAAAATATCTATATGGGTTCTTCTGTTAAGATACATGACTATCGTGACTTTCGTGACCGTTATGGTTTGCAGGATGAGGAAATTCTATATGTAGGTGATGATATTCCCGATATTGAGGTGATGCGCACTTGCGGTTTGCCTTGCTGTCCGAATGATGTTGCTCCTGAAGTGAAATCTGTTGCCCGCTATATTTCTTACAAGGCCGGAGGATATGGCTGCGGACGTGACGTTATAGAGCAGTTCCTTAAAGTAAAAGGTCTCTGGATGGCAGATGAGAAAGCCTTTGGCTGGTAATTCTTATCGGATGAAAACTCGCAATTCATAACTTATAACTCATATTAGCGTCATGTTAGATAATCTCAAGAAATATAAAGTGATACTTGCTTCCAACTCTCCGCGTCGAAAAGAATTGCTGTCCGGGCTTGGAGTTGACTATGAAATACGTACGTTGCCGGATGTGGATGAGTCGTATCCTGATACATTACGAGGAGCGGATATACCTCTCTATATAGCAAAAGAAAAAGCGGATGCCTATCGGAACATGTTGCAACCGGGCGAACTGATGATAACTGCCGATACTATTGTTTGGTTGGATGGCAAGGTACTGGGAAAGCCAAAGGATAGGGAAGATGTTTTATGTATGTTGCGGTGACATGTCCGGTCGCACCCACGAAGTGTTTACCGGAGTTTGTATTACTACGACAGAATGGCAGCGGAGTTTTTCAGCCCAGACGGAAGTGCGTTTCTCTAAGTTGAGTGAAGAAGAAATTATTTACTACGTAGATAAGTTCCAACCCATGGATAAAGCAGGAGCCTTATGGTGTACAAGAGTGGATTGGCTTTATTGGAGTAGAGAATATATCGGGTAGCTATTATAACATTATGGGGCTGCCGGTACAACGGCTTTATAAGCTTGTTTTGTTTGATTGAAGGGAGGTTGTCAAAACCTGACAAGCCTATCATTAGCTTCGCTCAAAATATTTTTATTTCTTACGCTAATGTATAGTCTGTCATGCAGAACGGGGTGAAGCATCTCTTCTCCTACTCACACAGAGAGTAGATTCTTTCGCTTCGCTCTGACTATACCTTAATAAAAAAAGACAGAAGAGGTTCTGATGACAGAGTAAAATGATAGTTAATGTTAGTTTTGACACACCTTCCTAAGCCAAGTCTCTTATCAATGGAATATCTTTCTCGTCTATGCCCAGCTTAATAAGGGTTTCTTTGTCTTTATTGAACATCTCAAGGAAAACTTCCCGATTGCCGCTTTCTGCGGTGGCTTTTCCATATAATTCAGCAGCCTTTTCCTCTATGTTTCCCTAATCCCAATGCCACATGTCCTGCATTGAGATAATCGGTGGCAATTGGTTTCAGGGCGAGTACTTTGTCATAATATCTCATGGCTTGTTCAAATTTCCCACTGACGAATGAGCACCAGCCTATTGCACGCCATGCCTTGATGCAGTCGTTTTCCATGAGATCCAGTTTGAAGAAACTTTGCAAGGCTTCTTCATAACGTTCCAGTTTCTGCCAGACAACTACCGATGAAGAATATGACGTTCTTATTTTCCGGTTGTATTGCTTCTACCTTTTTGTAATATTCAATGCAGCTGCAAAATCGCGTAACTGGCGATGACAAGTGGCGAGATGGCGGATAGTCCATACATGGTCGGGTTTCAGTACGTCTGCTTTTCGGTAAGCGCTGATGGCTTCTTTGTAGCGTTTCTCTTTTTGCAGACAGTAACCGGTCTTTTGAAAAATATCAGCATTGGCATAATTCATGTCTGTCACTTCTTTGTAAATGTTCAATGCTTCTGCCGGATGTTCCTTATGGAAATGAAAATCGGCTATGGTGACCAGTAATTCCGGTTTGTATAAAATACTTTTTAGTGCCGGGATGCGATGCAAGGCTATTTCTTCCTTGAAAATATCGCGGAACTCATGACGCCGCTGGCTTAGCTTGAAAAAACGGTATAGGTCATGTATGTATTGGTTACTGATAACGTCCGGACGTTGTGCATACTGTCTCAGACCGGAAGACTTTGCTTTTGATCCATTAACTCATTCAAGTCCTGTGACGTCATTTGACTTAGCATCATATTGCGTTGGGCCTGCGGAATATGCGCCATGGGGAAACACAATGAATATTTATCGCTGTTACAGAAAAAAAGCCTGATTGTAATATCAGGGACAGAATGGCATTTTCTCCTGTCGGTTTCAGGCCGAATTCCCGTATAATGCTGGAGTGTTGCATGTCAAACGGATAGAACCAGTTATGCGGATTTTGAAAGAACGGGTAACTCTTGAGCTGGGCAAATGTACTCATATATACATCTGCTCCTTCCAGTTGCAGCTCGTTCATCTCACGTATCTTATCGCCCAGTCCCGATTCTTCGAATGCTTTTTTCCCAATCCGGGTTGCGGTCGTTTTCCTCAATGTTTTCTTCGAAACCGTATTTCATGTTGCGCATGATAGATGACATTCTTCATCATCTCCGGGATGATTTCTTCACGCATTTTCTTATCTATCTTTTCCGTCTCTTGGCTGCGGAGCAACTGGATATATATTCGGTTTAATTGCTTACCGAAACTGCCGTCCTCATTAAGAAGCGATAGTCTTGTTTCCAATTCGGGATATAGCCACAGACGGTTGGAGTGTATATGCAACACAATGGCAATAACTACTAAAGCGCGCTGGTTGACTTGTGTGTCGGCGTGTGTAACAGCGTCCAGTAACCATGAGAATTTCCGCGGATCGAAACATTCCATCAGGCTGAGCAGGATGGCTCCGGTAAGTAAGCATAAGTCATTTGCCGGCAGTAACTCGGAGTTCAGATACATTTTGGCCTCAACTTCCTCTTCTGCACTCCAGCTGCTGTTGCCCCATGTAGTGAGGAACAGATATTGGGCTGTCTCTTCATGCCGCTGCAATGCACCGTCCAAACTTTGTTTGTTGTCCGGCATAAGTTGGCAAACGGCCATATCATCGAGGAAAGATTCCAGAACTTTCAGCCAGGAAGACATACCGTAGCCGGCTACCATATTCTTTTTGTTCTTGTGCAGTGCGAGTGGTAATAACGAGTAGAACTTTCATCAAGCAAACTGATACGTGTCTGTTCGGCAAGCTCCCAGGTTTCAGCCAGAAGCTGTCGGTACAACTTCTGTCGTTCCGGATCGTTTATGCCCTGGCGCATGTACTGCAACATATATTGGTAGGACACTTTGGCCTGTTCCAAACGGCTATGAAGAGTCCAGTCGTTGCATTTCCATAGAAAGGCTTCCAGTTGTACTTGAGCTCCTTCAGACGCTTCTGTTCCAGTAGGCTGACTATATGTTGATATTGCTCTTGTATGGCTTGCTCGTTCATAAGATTGTATTCGTTAAGTGATTATACCCTACAAATGTACAAAAAGGATGCCAAAATATTCCGGTTACTTCTAACCATCTTCAGGACTTAAAAGAATTGTCGTTCCATTCCCTAGCTAAAGGGACAGACCTTGTTCAGAAGCGAACCTGTAACTGTGCTTGTAGCAGATTGGAACTATCTCTTTTATGGGGATCGCAGTAGGTATATTGTGCTTGCAAACGGCATTTGGGATAGAACCACCATTGTACGCCGGCTACATAGTTATTTTGTTTGTAATCCTGCGCTTTGTCCTTGTTGAAGTAGTCATAGGATGCTACAATGTCGAATTTAGGAAGCACATGTACGGAGGCGGTTGCATAGTATCCGTCGCTTTTTACATGTCCGTCCTTTACCGGCAGGTATTCGGTACGCAACTGACAGGCTTTGTTTGGATGGTGGCGCCTGCCGACCAGCGGTTACGTGTGTAGCTATCGCCTGCGGCTATATCCGGATTGATGGAAGATGCGGCAACTGCACATCCCTTTACCTTTTGATGAACGAACCACCCCACTGACAGCCAGTCAAGCGGATGAACCATTAAACTGCCTACTATATCTTTTTGATTGTTCTTGTCTTTCAGATTGATGCCTTGCCCATTCATAACTGCAAAGTTATAACTCAGCTTTTTCTTGAAAAGGTCGCCGTAGATAAGGATACCCATGTCACGGCCGCTGTTTGAGCCGTAGAGTGGATCGCTGCCGTTGATACCTGCCAGATAGTTGACAGCCTGTGAATAGCAGTTTATCAGTTCGACAAAACAGGGAGACATCGGATTCTCAATGGTGTACATTGTTTTGAACTGTCCGATGCGGGCAGTGAGTTGGGGCAGGAACTGGTATTCCGTATAGGCTTCCAGTATCTTTCCGGTATTGGCGAAGCTGTACATGAAGTAGCACGACCATTTATCGGTAATCTTTCCACGTGCCATGAATATCACTCGTTTGATGTCGAAAGTGTTGCTGGCCTTTTCGCCGGCGTCATCATAGGTATATCCCACTTGGGCATACCCTGCCAGGGTGATGCGTTCTTTCAGTGTATTCACTACATTGTTCAGACGCGTATCCTGGGCTTTTAATGTATGTATGGAGAGAATAAGAAGACAGGATAGTAGAATTCGTTTCATGTGTGGGAAATATATAATTAAAAAAAAAGCAACCCTTTTTTCAAAAGAGCTGCCTTTTGTATGAATAGATTTTTGTTATTCGTTGATAGCAGCAATACCCGGAAGTACTTCCTTCAATTGCCTCGAGCAATGCACCGCCACCGGTAGAAACGTAAGAAACGCCGCTTGCCAGACCGAATTTGTTGACGCAAGCTACAGAGTCACCACCACCTACGAGTGAGAACGCACCGTTCTTGGTTGCTTCTACGATAGCTTCACCTACAGAGCGTGAACCATGAGTGAAGTTGTCAAATTCGAATACGCCTGTAGGACCGTTCCAAAGGATAGTCTTGGAGTTCTTAATAACTTCAGCGAAAATCTTTTCGGTCTCAGGACCTATATCCAGACCTTCCCAGCCGTCAGGTATTTCGTTTACTTTGCAGAACTTAGTGTTGGCGTCGTTAGAGAAAGAGTCGGCAATCTTGGCATCTACTGCCAATACAAGGTTCACGCCTTTTTCTTTTGCTTTTTTCAGCAAGTTCGAGAGCCAGATCCAGCTTATCGTCTTCGCAGATAGAGAGACCGATTTTACCACCTTGAGCTTTGGTAAAAGTGTAAGTCATACCGCCAGTGATAATCAGATTGTCCACTTTGTTCAGCAGGTTCTCGATGATTTCAATTTTGGAAGATACTTTGGAACCACCCATGATAGCTGTGAACGGACGTTGGATATCATTCAACACTTTGTCTACTGCTTTCACTTCTTTTTCCATCAGATAGCCGAACATCTTGTTGTCTTTGTCGAAGTATTTAGCAATCAATGCCGTAGAAGCGTGTGCACGATGGGCAGTACCGAATGCGTCATTCACGTAGCAGTCTGCATAAGAAGCCAATTTCTTGGTAAAGTCTTTCTGGCTTTCCTTAACAGCTTTCTTGGCAGCTTTGCTTTTTCTTCGTCTGTTGCATCTTCAGCCAAACCGCGCGGTTTGCCTTCTTCTTCGGCATAGAAACGAAGGTTTTCGAGCAACAGCACTTCACCCGGTTGCAGAGCAGCTGCCTTAACAGCGGCCTCTTCGCCCATGCAGTCGTTAGCAAACTGTACCTCAACACCCAGCAGGTCTGACAAATGCTTCAAAATGTGCTTCAAAGAGAACTTATCAGTTGCGCCTTTCGGACGGCCAAGGTGAGAACCGATAATAATACTGCCTCCGTCAGCCAAAAATCTTCTTCAGTGTAGGAAGAGCGGCACGCATACGGGTATCGTCTGTAATGTTGAAGTTTTCGTCCAAGGGCACATTGAAGTCCACGCGAACGAATGCCTTTTTTCCGGCAAAGTTAAATTGATCAATTGTCATAATACTCTATTTTTATTTAAAAGTGTTATCATTTTATTTTTGTGACGGCAAAGTTAGTATTTATTTCTTTTTTTTGCTATGAAATCATTATTTATTCTTTCTCTTCATTGTTCTCTTTACTAACTTTATACTTCTGGCAGTAGTATTTGCACATCAATTGCAAACCGCAGTTGTCACATTGAGGCGTACGCGCTTGACATATATAGCGTCCATGCAGGATGAGCCAATGATGGGCAATGGGAATTTCTGCTTCCGGAATGTGTTTAACCAGCTCTTTTTCTACGCTGAACGGAGTGGTGCATTTGTCGGACACCAGCCCTAAGCGGTGGCTGACGCGGAACACATGGGTATCTACTGCCATAGCTGCTTTATTGAAAACCACCGATTGGATGACGTTTGCCGTTTTCGTCCCACACCGGGCAGCTTTACGAGTTTCTCCAATGTGTCCGGGCACCTGGCTGTTGAAATCTTTCACCAGCATTTTGGCCATGCCTACAAGGTGTTTGGCTTTGTTGTTGGGGTAGGATACACTGCGTATATATTCATACACTACTTCAGGTGTGGTGGCTGCAAAGTGCCTCGGGGGTAGGGAAGTCCCGGTAGAGGGCGGGGTTATCATATTGACCCCGTTTGTCTGTACATTGGGCGGAGAGAAATTACCGCTATCAACAGTTCAAACGGATTGTCATAATGCAGCTCGGTCTCTGCTATCGGGCGGTTCGCCCTGAACCAAGCGAGTATCTTTTCATAACGTTCTTTCTTTCTCATCGTAGTTTGTTTTTATGATAATGAGGGGCAACTTTGCCGTTGAAGTAAAGCATGGAGATAATCGTCAGGCATGCTCCGAAAAGATAAGCCTTATCGAAAGTGCTGACTTCTGCGATGTATCCGCCTGTCAGCATACCGATACCTATGCCTACATCCCATGAGGTAAGGTAAGTTGAAGTTGCCGTACCCCGTTGGCTGTTGGGAGCGAGGTTTACGAACAATGTGTTGTAGGCCGGAAACATAATGCCAAAACCTATTCCAAGCAGCAGTGCTACGGTAAAGAAGATGATGCTGCACGCCATGCCGTTCCAGCTGATGATGTAGGCACATGAGGAGAGCAGGAAGAAAGTTGCTGAATACAACAATGTACAGTCCTGCCGAAATGACCTGAGTTATTTTTCCTCTGTCTACGATCTTACCGGAAAAGATGCGTGAGATAGCCATACCTACTGCCATGAAAGTGAAGAAGAAGCCGGTAGTTGCGTTGATGCCGATTTCTTTGGCATACATGGCAACATAATTGGTGGTCATTCCATAGGGAATGGATAATAAAAGCAGGCTGATTCCGGCAGGAATACCTTTCAGCAAAATAAAACGGTCGAGCGAAATGGGTTCGCGTTTTACAGGTGGCTTGTATGGGGTCTTTACCAGTGAGGCGCAGATAAGTCCGGCTATGCAGGAGCCTAATGAACAGCAGAAAATACTTTGTATAACTCATGCCGGCATCGTGCAGGAATAAGCCGGACATTGGCCCTACTGCCATTGCTATGTTATTGGAAAGTCCGTAATATCCCAAACCTTCTCCGCGTCTTGACGAGGGCATAATGTCGATGACTACCGTATTCCCGCCCACAGTTACCATGCCGAATGATACGCCATGTATAATGCGGAACAGAATGAATAGCGCCAGCGAACCGGCAATGATATATCCTGCAAACATTAAGCCATGAAGATGAAGTAAGCCAACAGATACAAAGGCTTACGGGCAAAGCTGTCCAGCAAATAGCCGGAGAAAGGACGGATACATAAGGCTGCTACCGTATAGCAGGAGAGAATGATGCCGATAGTGGAATTGCTGGTGCTGAACACCTCGGACAGATAGAAAGGCAATACGGGTATCAGTAGCCAAAAACCGAAATACAGCAGAAAGTTAGCTGCGAGAATAAAGCAATAGCTGGGAGTTACGAGCCTATCTTTCATTGGGTGAAAATTTAATAAGATTGATAATAAGGCTGTCTTAAAACCGTTAATTGCCGGATAGTTATCTCTGCCATTCAGATTATAAGTGAAGAATGGCAGAGATATACTTTTGATCTTTGATATAGAAATAAGAATGTTCTATATTAATAAGCCGCTTCAAATTCTTTCAGGAAGCGTGTGTCATTTTCAGAGAACAGTCGTAAGTCGTTCACACGATATTTCAGATTGGCGATACGTTCTATACCCATACCTAAGGCATAGCCGCTGTACACCTTACTGTCAATGCCGTTTAATTCCAATACATTGGGGTCGACCATACCGCATCCCAAGATTTCAACCCAACCTGTTCCTTTACAGAAAGGGCATCCTTTTCCACCGCAGATATTACAACTGATATCCATTTCGGCACTTGGCTCCGTAAACGGAAAATATGAGGGACGGAGACGGATCTTAGTGTCCTTTCCGAACATCTCTTTGAGCAAAAAGCAGCAGGGCTTGTTTCAGATCGGTGAACGATACGTTACGGTCTATAAACAATGCTTCTACCTGGTGGAAAAAAATGCATGCGCACGATAGCTGATTGCTTCGTTACGGTATACACGTCCCGGACAAAGCACACGAATAGGCGGTTTGGTAGTTTCCATCACGCGACTTTGCACGCTGGATGTGTGGGTACGCAGGATGATGTTGTGTGATACGTTCTCTGCATTGTTTTCGATGAAGAAAGTATCTTGCATATCGCGTGCGGGATGATCTTCGGCAAAGTTCATGGCAGAGAATACGTGCCAGTCATCTTCCACTTCCGGACCGTCGGCGATGTTGAAACCCATACGGGCAAATATATCGATAATTTCGTTTTTAACGATGCTGAGCGGATGACGTGTTCCCAATTTTACGGGATAGGCCGAACGGGTGAGGTCGAGATCATCACAACCGTTGTCCTGGCTTTCAAACTGCTCTTTCAGGGTGCTGATCTTTTCCTGCGCTTTGTTTTTGAGCTCGTTCAGACGCATACCTACTTCTTTTTTGAGTTCGGCAGGTACGTTGCGGAAGTCGGCCATCAGTTCATTGATGGCTCCTTTCTTGCTGAGGTATTTGATGCGTAGTGCTTCCAGTTCCTCGGCATTAGCGGCTTTCAGTGCTTCTACTTCTTGCAGAAAGCTCATTGATTTTAGCTATCATATCGTTGTTGTTATTTATTCCCTTAAATGCATAAAAACGGTGCAAAGATACAATTTTATCGTTGTTCTACCTTCAATCACTGCATATTATTTTTAATTAACCCGAACCGCCTCCTCTGAATGTTTGCGTATCTTTGCGCCTGACCTCAAAAGAACGGAAAAATCCGTCCCATGGGATGAAAATATTCGTCTCGTGGAACGGATTTATTTTGTCCCACGAGATGAATTATTTTGTCTCGTGGGATGGATTTATTTATCTCGTGGGATGGATTTGAGAGCCTTGGCTATTGTACAACACTCCATTCAAAAAACCACTCCGTTGGTTCGTGTGGTATTTGAACCGGGCCAGTCTGCCGAATAGGGTTCACCGGTAAGTATATCTATACCTATATAGCGATTGGTCTTGAGTGACAGCAACATACACTGATTGCGAAGCATATCCTGCCACATGAATAGGCTGGCATCGCTTTCCTTGTCCGTTAGACGTACATCCCCTGAAAGGCCTTCACCTGTAACGGTCAGGAAGCCGCTTCCATCCATTGCTTCTAAAGCTACACGACCTTTTCCGCGGTCATGAATTCTGAATTGGCTGCCTTTCGGATCGTATTCATTGCTATTGACATCTGCACTGCGCAATATGCGGCGGGAGTTTGTCCATGTAAAAGTATTATTCGCTAAATTCTTGAGAGTAATCACTTTCCCGATAGGAAGATTGGTGGACCGGTCAGCAAGCGGCTCCTCGATTTTGAAGTTGTCGAATTCGGCATATCCCCTCCATCTTTTCCCTCTGTGTTGTAGGCAAACAAGGCAAATCTCACTCCCTGGAAAGTTTTCATTTGATAGCCTAAACGTAAATTAGTTCCCATTGCCTTGAAGTTTGTGCCATCAGTGCTGTAACTCAGTTTTGCCAAATCATTATCGAAATCTCCTTCGGCGCGGAAATATACCTTTTCTGTTGAAATGGGCTCATCGATTTTTATGTTCTTAACCAAGTCGTAAAAGCGGATAATATTTCCCTTTCCGGTGCGTAAAAACTCCGACCCAATAATAGGGAACATTCAGTAAAGCCAATCCGGCTACATCACCTTTTTTCAGTGATTTTGTGTTCAGTTCCACAATTGCATTTGATTCAGGTCCGACAGCCCGTTGTGTTAATGAATTTTTGGCATGCATAAAACTCTTTGCCGGCATTGTGTGCAAACGTAATGTTCCGTTTTTTAACGTCCACTTTTTTTCTACGGGGTAGTGGTTCCATTGCCAAATGGGTTTCAGCTCCTTTCCGGAGAAATCATCATTACGCTCGTAAGTAGTATGGGGCGTTGTTTCAATCCCTACATTCGGTTTGAACCATGTGCGGGGCGAACGTCCCAGATTATTCTCTATCCCGAAAAACGGCCAACCGTTTTTCCATGTTACCGGAGAAAGGAAAGTCAAACGTCCGACGGATTTAACGTCCATCATCGAAACGCCCCACCATTCACCATTTGGCAAGTCCACAATTCCGCCTTGATGTAGTGGTACGGCATAGTAAGCGTCCGGATTCGGGGCGGTGAATGTTATTTTGTCTCCTTCATTGGGAATATCGGACCAAAAACCAAACTCGTTCGACCACCATCCGCGTTGTGTGCCCATTGTTTCGCGGTTACTGATAACGGCTGTTTCGTAAGGGCCTTCCGGCTTGTCGGCGCGAGCACATTGCATGCGGCCTACGGGCGCGTAGTCTGCACTGATGATATAGTATTTCCCGTTTATCTTGTAGAAATGATGTCCTTCTCCCATAGCGTTGCCTTTAGGGATAATAACCTTCTCACTCCCTTCCACATAGCCGCTGAAATCGGGCTTAAAAGCTGAATCAGCCGTACCTCGTCGTAACCATGTACGGCATATATTTTGTCGTCATCGTCAAACAGTATTCCCAAATCGTAAATTCTGCCACCCATGTTTTTATGTATCCAGGGACCGGCAGGGTCTTTGGCGGAAAACACTTGTAAACCATGGTCGTTTACATTGACGAATACATAGAAAGTACCTTTGTGATAGCGAATGGCAGGAGCCCATATTCCGTTTCCGTAGATACCTTTGTCGCCTTCCAAGTGGAAGTCCGGTCCTAAATCAAGTCTGTCAAAGATGTACGTCACAAACTCCCAATTGACCAAATCTTTGGAACGTAACAGCGGTAGTCCCGGCATGGCATGCATGGAACTGGCCACCATGTAAAAGTCTGTTCCCACGCGTATCAGGTCTGGGTCAGTGAACTCGTCGTAGAATAGAGGGTTGGTGAAGGTTCCGTTACCGTTGTCGGCTGTCCACGATTGGGCCTGTAACTGGCAGAATGACAGCAATCCAGTATAATAGAAAATAGATGTTTCATGATAGTTGATAGATTAATTTAAGAGTTTACTTAGAAAACATCCAATAGTCAAAAATACATGATTCTGCCGGGCTTTTCTCCTTTGAAGATGAAATACAGGTCGTGCACTCCTGTGACTTTAGCTGTTTCGGTGGTCACCAATGCCCATCTGTCATCGCCTCCGGTCAGCGGCACTCTTGTCGTTCCCAACAGTTGTCCTTGCGGACTGTCGAGTCGGTTTCCATGGTCACGCCGCCATTGTGTGTGGTTCCTACTCTCGCCGTAAATTTACTGGGGCCGTAATCGCGGAAATTGACGTTTTTAACTTTGGTATATGCATTGTTGTGCATGGCATTGACAAATACTCCTACCTCTGTATTCAGTGCAGCTTTTTTACCCCTTCGGAAAATGCTATGGTTTCTGCTTCTGTCTTTCGGTACGGATTTAGGGTAGTGAGCCCTTGCTGGATGCCTTCTGTCATTTTTAGAGGTTTGATGGAACCGTTTTTGTTGAATTCTACCTGCTCTACACATACTGAGCGTGTGAAACCGGAACCTCCGGGAAGCGCTCCCGCTGTGATAGAATAAATATGTATTTCCTTTATAGTCCACAATTCCGGGGTGGTTGGTGAAACTTCTCCCTTCCGTAGGCATAAGCACTCCACCGTATTTCCAGGGACCGAGAGGGCTTTTTGCTGGTTGAATAGCCAAGATGCTCGGAAATAGGGCCGCCTGCCCACAGTAAATAATAAAGGTCATTGCGTTTATACAGCCAAGGTCCCTCTTCATATAATGTCGGTCGTTCTTTTTATGTTGCCTTCCGTTTGCCAAATGCTTCTTCCGTCATTGGAACGCGTACGATATCTCCTTCATAAGAGATCATATCTTCATTCAACTTTACGTAATAGCAGAATGGATTTCCCCAGTAAAGATATGCCTGTCCATCATCATCAATGAATACGGTAGGGTCAATATCTCCTTTCTTACTTTGCACTAACGGCTTTCCCAATGGGTCGATAAAAGGTCCGTAGGGACTGTCGGATACTGCTACGCCAATTGCAGCGCTATTGGTTGCGCGTGATGTTACGGGTACGTACGCATAGAATTTCCCATCTCTTTCCACACATTGCATGGCCCAAGCGTCTCCTTTTGCCCAACTGAACGTCTTGTAGGGAGAGTACAGCGCCATGATCGGTCCAGTTCACCATGTCGGTAGTGGTGTATAGTTTCCAGTCGTTCATAACAAACCAGGTGGATGCATCTTCATCGTGACTGGTATAGAGATAAAGTACGTCGTTGTGTACCAGCGGTGCCGGGTCGGCAGTGTACATGGTCTGCACAATAGGATTTTGTGCCATTGCCGGAAGAGAGCATATCCCTAGGCAAATACTTAGAAAAAGGTTCTTACTCATAAGTTGCTGTTTTTTGTTTGATTTATTTAAACATCCAATAATCGAAGTTGAAAAGTTCGTGAGGAGTTCTGCCTTTAAAAAATAAGATATAAATCGTGGACTCCTTTAGTTGTTTTCACGTTGGTAGAATGTTGCTCCCAATTATTCCATTCTCCGGTATAGGGGATTTTTAAGCTTCCGATTACATCTCCTTCAAGTGAATCGATTCTTAGTTCTATCTCTCCACCATGGTACCTGCTGGATGCAGAAGCTGTAAATTGGGAGGCGCCTTTGGAGCCGAAGTCTACATCACGCACTTTTGATGTAGTCGGTGTTGTGGATAGAGGTTATATACACACCTGTTTCTTTATCGGTAGCTGAAACGACTCCTTGTGCCCATGCTATGGTTTCGGCCTCTGTCCGTTTGTAAGGATTGAGTGTGCCTACTCCTTTTTTAATGCCTTCATCGGTCATGTGCAGTTGTGGTATGGTTCCGTCCGGATTGTATGTAAATTGCTCCACGCATACCGATCTGCAATAGCTGTGTCCTTCGGGTAGCGCGTCATTATGGTAAAAGAAGTAAGAATTGCCTTTATAGTCTATTATGCCGGGATGGTTGGTATTACTTCCTTTCTCTAATGGCATTACCACTCCTTCGGCTTTCCAAGGGCCTTCTGCTGTTTGTCCCGTAGAATAATGTATAGACTCCGGAAATTCGGCGGCATAAATCATATAATATAGGTTGTTTCGCTTATATACCCAGGGAGCTTCTGTGAACTTTCCGAAAAAAGGCTGTTTTATCTTTGATGTCGAGTGCTGTTATCGGGCCGTTCAGGGATATCATGTCTTTATTCAGCTTTTGGCTTGATAGCAAACTCCGTTACCCCAATATAAGTATGCCTGTTTGTTGCTGTCGATAAAGACCGTCGGATCAAGATCATCCCAAGAGTGTTTGGCGGCGGTAGTCATATTGTTGGTTACCAAAGCTTTTTCCTAATGCGTCTTTAAAAGGACCGTAGGGACTTTCGGCAACAGCTACACCAATTGATGAACCCGGACTGAATTTATTTTGTGAGGATATATACCAGTAGAATTTGCCGTCCCGTTCTATGCATTGTGCGGCACTGGCATCTCCGGCCGACCATTTGAAATCACTTGTCCTTAGTGGTGCTCCACAGTCTGTCCAGTTCACCATGTCGGTTGTGGTGTACAGACGGTATTCTCTCATCAGATATGCATTGTGAGGGAGCATCTTTCTCATCGCATCCTACATAAAGGAATAATGTGTCATTATGTACCATGGGGGCAGGATCGGCTGTGTATTTGGTTTGGATGATCGGGTTTTGGGCTGCTGCCAAGAATGGAACTAATCCTAAAAAATAGAGCTAATTTCTTTTTCATGATATAATATATTTATTGAACGATTTTGATTTTCTTTTCCTTTCGTGACTCCTGCTTCATTGAAACTGTCAATTGTAAAAATAGTAGGTCTGGTCTGCGTTCAGAATGTTTATAGAGACTTTATTAGTTTGATATACCAGATAATTATGATATAACTTGTCCTTATCTGTACCGAATCGGATGTTGTATCCGGTAGCATCGTTCACTTCATTCCAGGTCAATTCTATTGTTCTGCGATTGTCGTTGCTTCTGACCAGGCTGTGTGAATTGGGCGACAGCCGGAAGCGGTTTGTCTACTTTCCAAATACTCTTAATCCGGAAATCGAAAATTTGCCGGAGGGGAAATAGATATTGGTTATACGGACATATCTGGCGTTAACCGGTTTGTCCAATTGGATATAGTCATTAGGAGGTCTTCTACCTTGTTTTCCGATTTGTCTACTGTCATATTCCACGTAATGCCGTCTTGGGAGTCTTCTATTCTGTATTGATAAAAGGTGGAATCTACTTTTCCGGATATCATAGCATCTTGATCGGCGAAATTAATTTGAATGGCATATATTTTGGAATTCTGTCCCAAATCAACCGTCATGAATTCTCCTTTATCAGCGGTTTTCGCACTCCACCATGTCCTTATATCTTCATTTACGGCATTTGCTGCGGGATATCCTTCCAGTGTAGATGATGTTTCCACTTCTTTTTTATATGATAAGAGCATCCATTCAGGGAATAAGTCTTGCGGAGAGGATACTTTCTTGTCTGGAACAATCATCGGATAGTCCCCCCATGCGGTGTATGCATAAGCATCTCCGTCCTTATCAAAAAAGACAGGGTATAATGAAACTCGTCTTTCGAACATGTGTCTCTTGGAGATGGTAGATGTACCGATGTTCCAATAGTTCCCATGTATGTCCTGAAATGCTTCCATGCCCGATTCCATTGACAAAACCCTCAGGCTTATAGGAGAAAGGATTGTGTCGGAGTAAGGTAAACGGGCCTAATGGGTGCTCTGATACATAAACTCCGTTGCTGTAACTTTTAAATTCCGTACCGGGTACTGCATATTGGAGATAGTATTTTCCTTTGTATTTGTTCATCCATGCTCCTTCAAGCCAGGCTGGTGTGTTTATAATTGGTATTATAATCTCCGGATACTTCCCATCCGTATTTTTCGGCATTACTGTAGAATAGGGGAGTGGCTTCTCCTTTGGGCATAAAGGAGTTCTTGTCCAGTTCCATTCCCATCATAGGAGTAGCTGCACCGGAACCGTAGTATAGATAAACCTTATCATTATCCGAGTCGTAAAAATAACATTGGATCCGCCAAGATATAAGGGAACTGGTCGGTTACCAATTCCCACTTCCCCGATTTAGGATCGCGGCTTTTTATATATTTTGTTGGTTGCTATGGATGCTGTGAAATAGATCTCTCCATTCATTTCCATGACGGTAGGGGCATATTTCTCAATAGGAAGATCGTCAGTAGTTATTAGGTTCCAGTGTATGAGGTCTGTTGAATGAAAGTAACCACCGGATTTAGACAAGAATAGGTAATATTCATCTTTGAATTTTATCATACTTGGATCTGCGGCTTCACGCCAGGAAGGTGAATCTAGCGAGAAACGATAACTTAAATTGACGGGATTGCAAATCGTTTTAAAACAGTTATTCGTTTTTTCGCATGCTGTTAAAAGAACGGAAAATAATAGAAGAATGTAGTACTTGTTCATTGCTTTCATTTTAGTTTTTCATAATGTTGATGATCTAAAAAAGTTCTGTCTGCAAATGTAGGGTAGGAATAGAAAACAGACTTTCCTTTTCAGATATTTTATTTTGCAATTCAGGTAAGAAAGGCCTCTATAAGGAGGGTTTGGATGGGGTATGACGATTTTCTTATATCTCGGTAGGTGTTTTCCCAAAGTGCTTTTTAAAAGCACGACTGAAGATGCTGAGACTGGAAAAACCGGAAAGTTCACTGACCTCGGTTACTGTATACTGGCCGGATTGCAGAAGTTTGAGTGCATGGTTCATGCGTACCGTTTTGATAAAGTCGGATGGCGATTGATCTGTCAATGCTTTGATTCTTTTGTATAAGAGTGAGGAACTGACGTTCATTGCGGCGGCAAATTCTTCTTTTCCAAATTCATAGTTGGCGATGTTTTCATTAATGACAGCTATCGCCTTGTTTACAAAGGGATCGTTCGGTTTACTTTTTAGGTTTGCTTTGGAGTATGGATTTTTTCTTTGCAAGAACCTGATTCGCTTTGTTGCATTTCTTCTTGCATCAGTATTTGGGCTGCATCAGCAATAAGCCTGTCATTGGTACTTTTTCGTTTTAGGCGGTTCGAGTAACTTTTGAAGGCGTAAATAATATAACTGACGATACATGAGGCTTATAAGAGTTGCAAACCACCAGGTATTCCAAAAAGGGAGGTGTAATATGTATATTCAGGCTACGCTCATCTATGATTTGTGATAGCGAACCGTCATACATTCTAATGTGCAGTTTGAAGTCTCCACCGGGAAGATTGGTATAGTTGATAAAAAATGAAGTTCCGAGGGGCGACTCCAGTCTGTATCAATCCTTCTAATAGCCATGAGAATTTCATGTTTCTGGCAGAACCTCCTGTTGGTAAGAGTTCTAACATGAAATTGTTTTGAGTATAGTTCAGTGATAGTGTCTTTTGTTGATTGACGGGAATATTTTTTCAATAAATGGGGAATCGTACGTATGGAACGGCCGCTTACAGTGATATTTTGGAAAAAAATGTTTCCTTGGGGACGAGTTTCATGAATCAGTTCCGGGGCAAACATGATTGCACCGTTATTGGTTCCCCAAATCAGTTTGCCATTCTTCAGCTTTGTACAGGAGTTGACGCAGAAAGTTGTGTTTGAAAGTGAGTAGACGGAAGTATACGACCGGATTGCATTGTTCAATATGTTGAGCCTGCATAAACCATTTTCCGTACCGATCCATAAAAAACCGTTATCCAATAAGATGCTGTTTACATAGTTGGATGTCAGTCCCGATTCTGTGGTGAGCCGTTCTGTTTGCCGCTTATCATAATCATATTTTATCAGTCCGTCTCTACAAGTCGCAACCCATATCGTATTGTTGTTTATTACTATATCTTGTGCCAAACTGCCTTCAACTAAGGTCTCTATCGTTCCATGATTTTTATCCAGCAAAAATAAACCTCGTGAGGTTGTGAGCAATAATTTTCCCGCAGAGAGTTCGGCAAATGAGCTGACTGGTTGGATTGGGTATTCCTGGAAACAATTTTCTTTTATCCGATAGCAGGATAGATTCTGGTTGCCGCCAATCCACACATCTCCTTCTTCATCCACAAAACAGTCAAAGATAAAATCTCCTGAAAAGCCGGGAGTATGAGTTTTAGAAGAATAGTGTTGAAGTGTTTGTCCGGTTTTTCTATCCAGCAGGTAGACGCCGGAAGAATAACTGCCCGCCCAAATACGCCCTTGACTATCTTCGCATAAAGTCAAAAAAAGACCTTTGCTTGCTCTGATTTGTTCTGATAGTAATGATTCCACTTATTGGATACCGGATTCCATCGGCTTAGACCGTTGTTTGTAGCAAACCATATATGCCCTTCATGATCTTCCATAATCTTGTTGACATAGTTGTTTCCTAAAGAGTTCGGGTTATTAATCTGATATGCAATGGGGGTAATCTGTGAGTTTACGTTTTCAAAAAAGATAATTTACCGGTGTATGTAGCTACCCAGTTTCGGGATTTATCACAGAAAATGTCGTATACTCCATCACCTCGAAGTGAAAAGGGGTTATTTAGGTCTTCTTTATAAATATTGAGAAGTTTATCTCCTTTTTCGCTGATATTCCATATTCCTTGACCATCAATACCAATCAAAAGAGTATTGTTGATATCTTTTTTTATGGCAAGAATTGGTTGTTTGGGAAAGCCCTTTAGTGGTATGGGTGATAGTGTTTTTTAATTATATCATAATAAAAAAGTCCGGCGGCTCCGGTACCGATCCATAGACGGTTTAGTTGTTCGTCATAGTATAGGCTGGCTATCTGGCGGAAATCTTTTGTATCGTTGGGGTAGATAAGGCGACTTTTTGATGTTGATATATCCAGCAATGAGATACCTGTTGATGTTATATAAAACAAATGATTTTTATCATAGAAGGTGAGATGCTTTATCTCTTCTTCCGTTTGTGTGATTTTTGTTAGTATATTGTTTTCGTATTTGAACAGACCGGTTGAAGAGGCAATCAAAGGTTACCTTTTTTATCTGTAACGATGGTTCCTATGGTGATGTGACTGTTGCCGGTTTCTTCCCGTAGGTCTGTCAGAAAAAGGAAACGGTCAGTGACTTCATCGTAATGAAATATCTGACTATTATTGGTGTATGAGAAAAGTTGTGAATTGCCGTAAGTCAACTTTACGAATACAAAATCAGTGGTTTTGCAAGGCAGTTCATAATTGCGGCAATCGCCTTCGGTAACTCTCAAAACTCCTGTTTTAGTAGAAGCCCAAATAAAACCATATTGATCTTTACAGACAGAAAATGCTTCTCCTGATGTTATGCCATAAATATCACTGATGTTGTAAAAAACTTGACATTGGCTGAGAAAGAATTCAAACTTATGAAAAGTAAGATGAATGTCAGTAGACTGATTTGGGCCTTTAATATAGTTCGAATCTTTTCCATGAGGAAACTTTCATTTAATAAAGCAAATGGATCGTATTAAGTTTGAACCGATCATTTTGATATTGTTTGTGTTGAAATGTTGTTGATTATCAGTTTACTATGTTTGATAAAACAGCGAGCTTTTGATACTATTTACACAACAAAGATATTGATTTATAAGTTACTATGCAATATGCCAGTGGATGTTTTGCTATATTAATCCGAATAGTTATTTAAAAAGCTGTCAGATATGCATAAGAAACGATTAGAACAGGTATCCCCGATTTTGGAAAGTCCCGGAGTTCTCAAACAGGAGAGTCGTATGGCATCAATTTGTTAAAAAAGCAAGTCGTCTCCAAAATTCAACGTTCTGTTTATCGTAAAAATCCCCGTCAATTTTCTGGATTTTTTTATTAAACTGGCTTGGACTTACATTGTAATATTTCTTAAATACCTCACGGAAGTATTTAGCGTCCGAGAATCCAATCATGTCAGCAATCTCTGTTACCGTATGTTCGCCTTGTTTTAGCAATTGTGCGGCATGTTGCAAACGTATCATCCGGATATAATCAGCTGGAGCGTAACCGGTCAATGCCTTTAATTTGTTGAAGAAACTTGTACGGCTCATGTGATGCTGACTACTGAGCATGTCTACATTGAAGTCTGAATTTCCCATGTTATTCTCTATGCATTCCTTGACAGAGGCTATGAATTTCCAATCCAAGGTATTGGTACAATTGACTGGAAGAGTTTGTTCTCTATCTTCAATGCTGTTATAAACCTGACGGAGCAAAGCACGATTTGCAAGTATGTTTTTGACCGTTGCCTTGAGTATCCCCACACTGAAAGGTTTGGTGATGTAGGCATCTGCTCCGATTTCCAGTCCTTCGAGCATGTTTTTTCATCACCCAGTGCAGTCAGCAAAAGGACCGGAATATGAGATATTTCAAGATCACCTTTTATAACTGAGCAGAGTTCATCTCCACCCATTTCGGGCATCATTATATCGGATATGACGAGATCCGGGTCAAACTCCCGTATTATGACCAATGCCTCCTTTCCATTCGGGCAGGATTGGACATTATAACCCGTTTTGAACATATCAATAAGATAATTGCGCAGATCATCATTGTCCTCTACTATCAGGATACGTTGTAAAGAACTGCTTTCTTGAGATATTTCCATGAATGGTGCTTCTGAAGTATCTTTACTGGGTATGATAGTCTCCGGATGTTCATCCAAAGTCTTAGGAGAAATAAATTTTGCTTTATGGAGATGACTGTTTCCTTTCGGGAAAGTAATTTGTACACATGTACCTTGATGTTCAGTACTCTGAATTTGAATCCTACCTTTATGTAATTTGACCAGTTTGTATACCAGCATCAGTCCGATTCCACTGCCTGTTACTTTTAGATTAATGACATTACTTCCCCGAAAACAGTTCCTGAACAATTTCTTTTGTTCGCATGAGGGAATGCCGATTCCGGTATCTTTCACTTCGATGCTCCAAAAGTTTCCTTCCTCGCAGGCATAAATGTGTACACTACCGCCTTCAGGGGTATATTTCAATGCATTTGACAGGATATTCTTTAGAATAGATCCCATCTTGTCACTGTCAAACCACACATTTAGATAGTCAAAATTGCTTTCATAAACAAACCTGACATGTTTCATCTCGGCATATTTGCGGAAAGTGGCGCAAACATTGTTCATGTAGGAGTTCAGTTCATATTCGGAAACATAAAGTGTGGAAGAGTAGATATCTATTCGTTCGAAATTTATCAGGTTGGTCGTCAGTTGGAGCAATGCATTTACATTTTTGAGAGCTATATTTATATGCGGTAGTGCCTGCTCTGTTACCATATGGTTTTCTATAACTTCTTCCAGTGGAGCCTTTATTAATGTGAGCGGTGTGCGTATGTCGTGGGCTGTATTAATGAAAAAGCGTGTTTTTTCATCCGAAACCTTCTTTTGCTTGTGTAACATGATGATACGGAATATGATACTCGTGACCAGTACCAGCAAGAGCACGTATCCTGCCATAGCCCATATACTGGCCCATGCTGGAGGCGTTATGATAATCTGAATATTTCTTGTCTCATAAGTCTTATATTTTTCTTCATTGGATATGGCGCGAATCTGTAACGTATAATTGCCGGGAGGCAGATTTCTTACAATAATCCTGTTGTCTTGGCTAGGACGGCTCCATTCTTTATGAAAGCCGTCAATTTTCCATGAATACAGAATGTTGGAAGGGTAATCATAATTAATGGAGGCTACGTCAAGGGAAAAGGAGTTTTGTCCGTAGGTCAGTTTTAGCCGGTCAGTTTCGTCAATATCCTTTTCCAGCGGAGAACCGTCATCACCCGGATATACGGGATGATAGGCTATCATGAAATCGCGCAGTAACAAAAACGCGAGTAATGCGGTTCTGGTATCTCTATGTCTGTTGGAAACCTGACTGCACCGTCATTGCCACCAAAAACAAGTGCGTTTTTGCTGTAGGTGGTAGCAGAGCCGGCATTAAAATTGATGCTCATCAAGCCTTGTTCCCTTGTCCAATTGCGGAAAGAGTGTGCTTTGGGTGAGTAAATGGTGATTCCGTTTTCTGTACCCATGAGCAAACTCCCGTCTTGGCGCGGAAGAATTGTATAGATATTGTCGGAAATCAGTGCACAGTTTTCTGTACGATATTGGTGGATAAACTTCTTTTTATTGATGTCATATACAAGCAGTCCGGCTCCACGAGTGCCGATATATAAGATACCGTCGTCTCTTTGGTACAATGCGCATATATAAGGAGATTCAATAGGCAAGTCAACGTATTGATAAATTCCCGATTCCTTGTCGTCTGGTAGAGTCCCATTCTTGTCCCAACCACATTTGCCGGGTGTCTTTTTTCCTGAATAGTGGTAATAGAAGTTACTCCTGGATATAAACGTACACTTTTGTTCTCAAGATTGATGCGCTTCAAATGGTAATATCCACCGGACCAAATATCACTGTTCGAATCTTTTTTGATGTCATATATATATTGGTCAGGACGTACCCCTGCAATAGTGGTAGGAGATAGATAGCTTATGTTAAATCCTTTCTTCTTTTCTATTCTACATATATCTGACGTAAAACCACCGGCCCATATGACACCGGGAGAAACTTCACAGAGTGTTAAGAAGATATGATTCTTATCATCTGGTATAGGGTCAAAGGAACTGAAGAAGGAATGCCATTCTTTTGGTGTCCGTCTGATAAAGGCTGATACCATTACTGGTTGCAAACCAGAGGTCACCATCACTGTCCTCCATTACATCATGAACTTGATCGTTCGCCAGTGAATGGTTGTTGCCGAGAGAATGTCTTATCAGGTCGTAACTCCTATAACGGTTGTTGCGGATTGTAATACCGGGTAGGATAATTGGCAAGCCAGATGCGTTCCTCTTCATCCACATAAATGTCATTGATATTGTTTCCGTTCATTCCGTTATAACTGCTATAATCAGCTGTTATATAGGGTTCACTCATATATTGTCCACATCTAATTTTGTATACACCTTTCCGCCAGTGGCTACTAGAAGTTCATGAGGGTTCAATGCAACGATTTGGTTTACCTCTACATTATTGGGTGATTGACAGGGGATGACTTTTCCTGTTCCCTCCATGTCATATATAAGTACACCCTCTTTATAGTTTCCTATAAACAGTTGTTTTGAGACGACATGATAATAGAGTTCATGTACTGGTGCATCAATACTTTTCACGCTTCGTCAGCTACCTGCTTTAGCGCAGTCTTTTCTGCCCGGACGCGAAACAGCCCGCTTCCTGTACCGATAAAGAAATGGTTGTCGTCTGTCTGTTCAATGGTGGTTATTTCACCGTTGACCGGCGTCGGTATATGTAGAGTCGTTCCGGTATGAATATCATACCATGTAATGCTATCTTTACAGCATAGCCAGATTCTATCATTTTTATCCAAATATGCGTGGTTCAGGAATGCTTGCGACTTATTTCTGATCAGTTCCGGATGTGCGTAAACTAGTTTAAATTTATCATGCTGCGAATCATATTTGAAAATACGACCTTTTTGACCGATTATCCATAATACATTTCCAGTGTCCATATAGAGCCAATTCAAGGCAATTCTCGAATCCAGTTTCATACTGTCATCTGAAAAATTGTAGTGTTTAATATGTTTTCCATCATAACGGTCTACTCCTTCTTGGGTCAGGAACCACATATATCCTCGCTGGTCTTTTCTGGATATGATATATTTTCTGATTGTTTAGACCATCTTCCAAGCCTATATACTTATAAACATGCCCCCTTGCTTACAGTACCACTAATAAGGAAAATAACAAAGAAGTAAAATCCGTTCGGTATTCAAAAGCGTTTTCATATATAATTCGATATGTACCGCAAAATTATAAAAAATGTTGATTAAAAATACCATTAAATAGATAAATAATCATGTATACTAATGTTTCGTCAAGGGGGTGTCCGTTCGTCTTCTAAATTTCACAAAGGCCAAAAGCATGGCGCATCCAAATATGCACCTTTTGTTACGCGGTTAATGCTGTTTTTGAATTGATTCTGTAACTGCTTTCATTGGTATATTTCGATATATGGTTGTATTTTATTACAAAATGTTGAATAGCCCTTTGGACACGAATAGCGGCACAGTATCTCCTTCGTGTGTAGCTGTGCATATCTTTTTCTGTTCTATTTGAAGTTCTTTTTATATGTTCATTGCCTAACTTTACTTTCATATAATACACATTGTATGCTTTCTCCTTGGGTATAACGATTTCTCCCTATGCGACGTGACTTGTGATGCACTTTTTTATATTTCTCCTCTACAATAGTCTTTCTTATGCTTCCTTCTTCATCGTTGGCGAAAGTGTAATTGCCCAAATGTAAAACAACGACAAAGCTGATGATACATGTACAGAAAAAAAGTGACATAGGGCGTTCGGGAGAAATTGCGCTGAGCCTGTTATCCATATCCATATTTTTTTGCTTTATAAAAAGAAAATACCTGAAAGCAGGGACAATACAGAAAGGTACATTATTGGCGTAATGGGGTGGATAAGTGTATATTGCGATAGTGAATAAAGCTCCTGTGGCTGTAGACATATAAGGAGAATGATGAGCGTAATGATAAAAATATTACGTCGGCTTTTTTTTTTTTATTTTCATGATTATATTCAAATTCTTATAATTTGCTACTTTTGCAATAGCAAAAAATATAAAATTATAAATTATATGAAAAAAAGTGGTTTTTAAAATTTTCGTGGTAATGATATTTTTTTATCATTGTCACCCCGACCTATGCACAGTTCAACATAAAGAAAGCTATAGGTGGAGCAGCAAAAGCCGTAAAAAGCGTTTACTCTTACGGATGAACAGATGGCTGAGTACGTTAAGGAGTCTGTGGACTGGATGGATGAACATAATCCTGTGTTGCCCGAAGATAATCCTTACGTGCAGCGCCTCAGGAAACTTACTGAAGGTATTACTGATGCCGATGGTATTCCTTTGAATTTCAAAGTATATCATGTAACTGATATCAATGCTTTTTTGCGTGTCCTGACGGAAGTGTACGTGTATTTTCTTCACTTATGGATATCATGAATGATGATGAGTTGCTTGGCATTATCGGTCACGAAATCGGGCATGTACTCAAACGTCATTCTAAAAACGCTTTCAAAAAACGAACTTCTCACAGGGGCCCTCAAAGATGGTGGCATCTACCAGCGGTAAGGTGGCAGCCCTTACCGAATCTCAACTTGGTTCTTTGGGACAATCGCTTATGAATGCAAAGTTCTCACAGCAACAAGAGAATGAGGCGGATGACTGTGGATATGACTTTCTTGTAGCACAAGGAAGGAATCCATGGGGTATCGTCATGTCTTTTGAAAAGCTAATGAACCTTGAAGGCGATTCCGGCAGTAAACAAAGTTACATTCAAAAGATGTTTTCCTCGCATCCGAGACACAAAAGCGTATCAAGCACATGCAGAAACGTTGCGAAGAAGACGGTATTGTACGCCCCTGCTGCCTAAATGATGAAAGAGAATAATGCTATAACTTTTCTCCGGTATAGTATCTGTGTCTTTCGGATGATGTATATCAGTGGAGAATCTGATTAATTTGTTTGCCAAACATGGAAAACTAGAATGTCGTATTTAGCGTGCGTTCGTATTACTGGATAAACTAAATTAAAGGGCTGTCATAAAGACAGCCCTTAATTGTAGAGAGAGTTTTTATAACATTTTGTGTGATCCGAGTATAATCAGCATTGTGTATCCCAGTATCAGTCCGACAATCCCCATGATTATTCCTACCTTTTCCATGTCTTTCTGCTGTATCATGCCCGTAGCATGTGCCAATGCGTTGGGAGGGGTACTGATGGGTAATATCATAGCCAGTGACGAGCCTATTGCCACACCTATCAGTAATGTCTCTACACCGCCTAATGCGGACAGATTTTCACGCATGCTGCTACCGGCTATGGCCAGAATTGAACAAGCAGTGCGGCAGTAGCCGTATGTGAAATGAAGTTTGCCATTGTATAACAAATCAGTCCGGAGCCGATAATCATCAATACGGTGGCCATGTATTGAACGGAATGGATTCGATCATATGTTTGGCTAGTCCGGTTTCCTGTAAAGCTACTCCCAATGCGAATCCACCGGCAACCATCCATAGAACACTCCAGCTGATTTCTTCCAGATCTCTTTTGGTGATGACTCCTGTTATGCAGAATACAGCTACCGGAATCATAGCCACTACATTCGAGTTTACTCCTGTAAACTTGTCAAACATCCATAACAGTACTGTGATTGCAAAAAGTGATATATACTACAATTGACCGCCAATCTCTTCGCTTCACCTTCAATTTTGTACCAATGCTTTTTCTGTTTGAAAGGGAATAGTTTTCAGTAGGATGAACCAGGCAATGAACAGCACAATCATTGTATAGGGCAGCATAAATCCCATCCACTCCCCAAAACCGATATTTAGGTTCAACCCTTCCGGATCATTCAGATATTTCAAAGCGATGGCATTGGGTGGCGTACCTATGGGAGTTCCCATCCCTCCTATATTGGCCGCAACCGGAATTGCCATAGCCAACCCCTGTTTTCCCCCTTTCCGTCTGCCGGAAGCACCTTTAATACAGGAGTTAGAAAGTAAGCATCATGGCGGCTGTAGCTGTATTGCTGAGGAACATTGAAAATACCGCTGTGACAAGAATAAATCCCAGCAGTACATAACGGGACTGGGTTCCGAAAGGTTTCAGCATGACACGAGCCAGTAATACATCCAAATTACTCTTAGTCGCAGCAATAGCGAGTATAAACCCACCTATGAACAGCATGATAATGGGATCGGCAAAACAATGCATGATGGATTTATATTTTACCGTTTGTCCCAGTTCTTCTGTCGGAATTCCTTGTACAAACAGCCACAAACTGCTGTCTGAAACGGTAAGTAGGAGCAGTACTACAATCAAGACTGACGTGGTCCATGCGGGGAGCTTCGAAAACCCACATCAGTGTGGCAAAAATGAAAATAGAAATCAGCCTCTGTTCAATAATAGTCAGATTACTTATGCCAAATGCTTCAGTTGGAAGCAACCATAGGGTAAGGGATATGGTGATTGCTATAACCAGCTTTATACATCGGGCTACAGCTTGGCTCTCTGCCAACCGTTTGGCTTTTTTTAAATCTTGATAAGCCTCCACCAATGGAAAGCCTCTAAAAATTTTATACATAGTATTAGATTATGATTAAGATGAATACTAAAATGTCCGCAAAGATAATATTTTATTTCATAGGCTGGTCAGGTCGATTATGAAGTTTTTTCTTGTATTCTTTTGGGAAGCGTTTGTCACACCTTATTTATATAAGGTTATATTGGCAGCATAGTGTATCATGAATCTTTTTTTCCGCTTTGTGTATCAGAATCTTATCCATATTTTTGTAAAGAGGGTAGGATGGAATGGCTTGAAGAGGAAGCATAAGAAAAGAAAAACCTTGAATTATTAAAATTCAAGGTTTTACATCATTGTTTTTTGACATTTTTGGAGTGGAGCGTATCGGACTCGAACCGATCACCTCGACACTGCCAGTGTCGCGCTCTAGCCAGATGAGCTAACGCCCCGTTGCTAACGTTTGCGGAACCCTCCGCATTTTGATGGTGCAAATATAATGCATTATTCTGAAATAATTGCTATGTTTGCGCAACAAAATGCAAAAAGAAATTATGTTGATCTATAATACGACCTATCATGTAGAGGAAGGACAGGAGAAATACTTCCTCACCTGGATGCAGGAATTTTATCTTCCCGAAGTAGAGAAGCACGGTGCGCTGTATGCTCCGCGCATTGCACGCATACTAAGCCATATTGAGGAGGGAAGTGTCTGTTACTCTGTACAGTTTGAAGTTGAGAACTCTGCCGCCTGCATCACTGGCATCAGGAACAGGGAGTGAAGCTGAACGAGGAATTACTGAAAATATTCAAGGACAAAGTAATCGGTTTCCCGACATTAATGGAGGTGATAGTGTGATACAGCCGGTAAAGGAAAAAATCATTTTGGGCATTGACCCCGGTACCACTATTATGGGGTATGGAGTGCTGCGTGTGGCGGGAGTAAAGCCTGAGATGATTGCTATGGGCATCATAGACCTTCGTAAGTTCGGTGACCACTATCTGAAACTTCGCCATATCCACGAAAGGGTGTTGAGTATCATTGAAAGTTACCTGCCGGATGAACTTGCTATTGAAGCGCCTTTTTTTGGAAAAAATGTGCAATCGATGTTGAAGTTGGGACGCGCTCAGGGAGTAGCTATGGCTGCGGCTTTGAGTCGTGACATTCCGATAACAGAGTATGCTCCTCTGAAGATAAAAATGGCGATAACGGGAAACGGACAGGCATCTAAAGAGCAGGTGGCGGATATGCTGCAGCGCATGCTTCATTTTCCGAAGGAGGAAATGCCCGTATTCATGGATGCCACCGACGGACTTGCCGCCGCTTACTGTCATTTTCTTCAAATGGGGCGTCCTGCAGCAGAGAAAGGTTACCACAGTTGGAAGGACTTTGTGGCCAAGAATCCCGGTAAAGTGAAACGATAACCTCACCTTAATATTTTGTACTTTAATACTTAAAAATACTACCATGAAATTGAACAATCTTGTCATTATCGGAGTTGCGGCTACAACAGTTGCCAGTTGTGCCCCCTCAAAGAAAGAATACACCTCCTATGAGTTCTTTATCCGGTCCGTACGGGCAGTCTGGCAGAAATGGAATATGCTCCGGACGCCACGCAATTTACGCTTTGGTCGCCTACTGCGGATGAAGTGCGTCTGATGCTGTATGATGCGGGAGAGGGCGGACATGCGTACGAAACGGTTGCCATGTCGCCCGCCGAAGACGGTACGTGGACGGCTAAGGTGGAGCAGGATTTAAAAGGCAAGTTCTATACTTTCAATGTAAAAATCAACGGAAAATGGCTGGGCGATACGCCGGGTATCAATGCGCAGGCAGTAGGTGTGAACGGAAAGCGTGCCGCCATTATCGATATGCGTGAAACCGATCCGGAAGGCTGGGAAGAAGGATCAGCGTCCGCCATTGGCGTCGCCTGCGGATGTGATTATCTATGAGGTGCATCATCGTGATTTTTCGGTAGATCCGTCGTCGGGCATTAAAAATAAAGGTAAGTTCCTTGCAATGACGGAAACAGGTACGGTAAATCCCGACAAGTTGGCAACCGGTATCGACCACTTGAAAGAACTGGGAGTGACACACGTACATATCTTGCCCTCCTATGACTATGCCTCAGTGGACGAAACCAAGTTGGACGAGAATAAATACAACTGGGGCTACGACCCACAGAATTACAATGTGCCCGACGGCTCGTACGCTACCGACCCTTACAAACCGGATGTGCGTATCCGTGAGTTCAAGCAAATGGTGCAAGCCTTGCATAAAGCAGGCATTCGCGTTGTGCTGGATGTGGTGTACAATCACACTTTCAATACGGCCGAGAGCAATTTCGAGCGTACCGTTCCCGGATATTTCTATCGTCAGGCTCCGGACGGCGGTTTTGCAGATGCCTCTGCATGCGGCAACGAAACGGCAAGTGACCGTCCTATGATGCGTAAATATATGGTAGAGTCTGTCTTGCATTGGATAAATGAGTACCATATCGACGGTTTCCGTTTCGACTTAATGGGCATTCACGACATCGAAACCATGAACGAAATACGCAAGGCGGCAACGGCGGCCGATCCTACTATCTTTATTTATGGAGAGGGATGGGCCGCATCGGCTCCTCAGTTGCCACAGGACTCACTGGCAATGAAGGCCAATACCTATAAGATGCCGGGCATTGCAGCTTTCTCCGACGAAATGCGTGATGCATTGCGCGGCCCGTTCAACGATAACCGTCAGGGCGCTTTCCTTGCCGGACTGCCGGGAGGGGAAGAAAGCATTAAATTCGGTATTGTCGGTGCTGTCAGGCATCCGCAGGTCGATAATGGAAAAGTGAATTACAGTAAGGCTCCTGGGCGGAACAACCCACGCAGATGATTAGCTATGTATCTTGCCACGATGATATGTGCCTGGTGGACAGACTGAAGTCCAGCATCCCCGGTATCACCCCCGAAGAACTTGCCCGGTTGGACAAGCTGGCGCAGACGGCGGTGTTCACTTCGCAGGGCGTACCTTTCATCTATGCAGGCGAGGAAGTGATGCGCGATAAGAAGGCGTACACAACAGCTATCAAAGTCCGGACTCCGTCAATGCCATCGACTGGAAACGTAAAACGGAGCATGCCGATGTGTTTGCTTATTATAAAGGATTGATTCAGTTGCGTAAGAACCATCCGGCTTTCCGCTTGGGAGATGCCGACTTGGTTCGCAGACACCTGGAGTTCCTGCCGGCTGAGGGCGGCAATGTGGTGGCCTATCACTTGAAGGAAAAATGCAGGTGGAGACGCGTGGGGAGATATTTATGTGATATTGAACTCACGTAAAGAGATAGCCAAAGTGCCGGTGCCCGGAAGGCAGATATACGGTAGTCTGCAAAGACGGGTTCATCAGTGAGCAGGGGCTTGGGGACGATATACGGGCCGGAAGTATTTGTTCCGGCACAGTCGGCGCTGATTTTTTATAAATAAGGAAGCCGGAGAACGGAATATACCCCTAACTTTCATTTCTTACATCTGGACAGATAAAATTCCCTTCAGGAGATATGGCTCTTCTTTAGGGCGTACTGATTGTTGCTTCAGTGTACGCTGATTCTTTCTTCAGCGCATACCTGACTGTTTTTCAGAGTATATTTTTTGTTTGCTAAGTTTAAACTCCAAGTTTATTAGGGATAAACTGACGCTGTACTTCGTGTGGAAAGTCTGCTTATAGTTTGTTCATCCGTACGGAAGTCGCCACATCCGAAGAAGACAAAATAAAAAGTTTACAATCCCGCTTCGGTTAATAAAAAAACTGTTTATCTTTGCCCCGTTTAAAACCCAACCCATCGTCAGGATGCAACAACACACCTTACATATAGCGGGAGGCGTAGCCCGCAACCCGCTTGTCCGTTTATCAAACCCTGTCACGCTCGACTTTCTCGACGGAGAACACATCGCTATTGTAGGCCCCTAACGGAGCCGGAAAAAGCCTGCTGGTAGACTTGCTTACGGGCAAATATCCTTTGCGTGATGGCGTGCTGACATATGATTTCCGTCCTTCCGCCATACAAACCGCTTACGACAACATCAAGTACATCGCTTTTCGTGACACCTACGGTTCCGCCGATGCCAATTATTACTATCAGCAGCGTTGGAATGCTCACGACCAGGAAGATGCCCCGCTGGTGCGCGAATTATTGGGCGAGGTGAAGAATGAAGCCCTCAGGCAACAGCTATTCGGACTTTTCCGTATCGAACCGATGCTCGATAAGAAAATCATTCTCCTTTCCAGCGGCGAACTTAGTAAGTTTCAGTTGACGAAGACGTTGCTCACAGCTCCGCGTATTCTCATCATGGACAATCCTTTCATCGGGTTGGATGCTGCAACCCGCGAGTTGTTGTTTAATGTCTTGGAAAAGCTGGCCCAACTTGCTTCCCCTGCAAATCGTGTTGGTTCTTTCTATGTTGGACGATGTGCCGTCTTTTTTATCACTCATGTGGTTCCCGTTGAAAATGGGGTGGTGGGGGAGAGAAAATGGAACGTGCCGCCTATTTGCGGACTTTTCGTGAACGGGATGCTATTCGTGTTGAGGCAGATGCCGCTTCTTTCGGTGAATTGCAGCAGCGTATAATGGACCTTCCGTATGAAAATACGAATTTTACCTCAGACGAAGTGGTCCGTCTGAACAAGGTCAGCATCCGTTATGATGACCGTACGATTCTGAAAGAACTGGACTGGACGGTGATGCGTGGGCAGAAGTGGGCATTGAGCGGTGAGAACGGTGCGGGCAAGTCCACTTTACTCAGTCTGGTATGTGCGGACAATCCTCAGTCTTATGCCTGCGACATCCGTCTGTTCGGCCGTAAGCGAGGTACGGGAGAGAGCATTTGGGAAATCAAGAAGCATATAGGTTACGTCAGTCCGGAGATGCACCGTGCCTATCTGAAAAACCTGCCTGCCATTGAAATCGTAGCTTCCGGACTACATGACAGTATCGGTTTGTACAAGCGTCCGCATGCCGGCCAGATGGCTGTGTGTGAGTGGTGGATGGATATTTTCGGTGTGGCGCATCTGAAGGATAAGCCTTTCCTGCAACTGTCCAGCGGCGAGCAGCGCCTTGCGTTGTTGGCACGCGCTTTCGTGAAAGATCCCGAACTGCTGATTCTTGACGAACCGTTGCATGGACTGGATACCTACAATCGCCGCCGAGTAAAAAGAAGATCATAGAGGCTTTTCTGCGCCCGCCGGGATAAAACAATGATTATGGTAACCCATTATGAGAATGAACTTCCCGCTACGATCAGCGACCGCCTGTACCTGAAACGCAACCGGTAAAAAGTCATATCTGCTTATCTTTCACGCATTTCTTAACCAATATTGGCGAGAAATAGAATAAAATAGTTTATTTTTGCCGAATATAATCTGTATTAAGACAAGACTTCGATGAAAGAAAAGACTGATAGGATTCCTCAAGACATATTTTTTTGTTTGTCTGCATATTTATGTTGCAGAAACCGTTTTTTATGCTCTTCTACCAAACCTTGTACGAGGGCGTTTCGTGGACGGAGTGGTTTCGTGTGATTTGGCATGGGTTGCCGCTGGACTTATCCCTTGCAGGATATCTGACGGCTGTTCCCGGATTACTTTTTATAGGTTCTGCATGGGGGCTGTCCAATCTTCTTCGCCGTATATGGTACGGTTATTTTATTTTCGTTTCGGTTTTGCTCTCCGTTATATTTACCGTCGATTTGGGATTATACGAATACTGGGGATTCCGGTTGGACGCTACGCCTCTGTTCTATTTCTTTTCTTCGCCCAAAGATGCGGTGGCGAGCGTCAGCGTCTGGATGGTGGTCGGAGGGATTCTTGCAATGGGCGTCTATGCGGCGGTTTTATATGGAATATTCCATCGGTTGCTGTTGCGGAAAGCCGTTTTCGGACGGATGAAGGTACCTTACCGGCGTTTGAGAGTATCGGGCGTCCTGTTACTGCTGACCGGGTTGCTGTTCATTCCGATTCGTGGCGGGTTTACGGTATCTACCATGAATACGGGAAAGGTGTATTTCAGCACGAACCAGCGTCTGAACCATGCTGCCATAAATCCGGCTTTCAGTCTGATGGAGTCTCTTTCCAAACAAAAGGATTTCGGAAAGCAGTATCGCTTTATGGAAGCTGCTGCCGCAGATCGCATTTTCTCCGGTTTAGTGGATCCTGCCGTTTTAAGAAAAGATTCTGCACCGGCCGACTCTTTACGGCAAACCCCGGACTCCCTGCACTCATTGTTTACGACACAGCGCCCCGATGTGCTTTTGGTAATATTGGAAAGCTTTTCATCTCGATTGATGACTGCATTGGGGGAGGAGAGCCGGATGGCTGTGCGGTTGGATAGTCTGGCGCAAGAAGGAGTGCTTTTCACCAATTTCTATGCAAACAGCTTCCGCACCGATCGCGGACTGGTCGCTATCTTGAGTGGCTACCCGGCGCAACCCACCACCAGTATCATGAAGTATCCCCGTAAGACGCAGTCTATGCCTGCCATTGCAGGCTAGCTTGAAGAATGCCGGTTACAGGACGAAATACTACTATGGCGGTGATGCCGACTTCACCAATATGCGTTCCTATCTGATGTCGTCCGGTTTTGAGGATATTGTTGCCGACCGGGACTTTCCGGTATCGGAGCGTCTGAGCAAGTGGGGAGTGCACGATCACCTTGTGTTCCGCCGCTTACTGGATGACCTGAAGGCGGAAGCTGCCGACAGTACCCCTGGCGGAGGGAGCAACGCCGCATTTCCGTGTGTTGCAGACTTCCAGCAGCCATGAGCCGTTTGAAGTTCCGTACAGCCGTTTGGCGAACGAACGTTTGAACGCTTTTGCGTATACGGACAGTTGCATCGGTGATTTTGTGAAACAGTTCCGCAGGTTGCCGCAGTGGAAGAATACAGTGGACTGGTTTGTACCCGACCATTTGGGATCTTATCCCGAACGTATCGGAAACCTTGAAATAGCCCGTTACCAGATTCCTCTGCTGATAGTGGGCGGGGCGGTACGCGGACCGGAACGTATCGGTGTCTACGGTTCCCAACAGGATATTGCCGCTACCTTATTGGCGCAGTTGTCGATACCGCACGGTGAGTTTACGTTCAGTAAAGATATGCTCAATCCGGCTTCTCCTCATTTTGCTTTCTTTACCATGCCGGACGCTTTCGGCTTTTTGACGCCGGACAACCAATTGATATTTAATAATGAAGCGAATGGTATTGCTGTGGATGAAGGACCGGAGAAAGGACAAAACCTGCTGCGGGGACAAGCTTATTTGCAGAAATTGTATGACGATATAGCCAAAAGATAGAATGATATTAGCAGATGTTTTGTCGGGGTTGGTCGAAACGGACACCGACTTGTTGCTCGCAATAAACGGAGCACGTGCGGAGTGGGCGGACTTTTTCATGTATGCCTTTAGTGGAAAATGGATCTGGGTGCCGCTGTACGCAGCAATTCTCTATGTGATAGTACGTAATTTGCATTGGAAAGTTGCCATCGGCTGTGTCATGGCTATTGCGCTGACCATTGTTTTTGCCGACCAGGTGGGGGCAACCGTTATCCGTCCGGTAGTGTGCAGGCTTCGTCCGGCGAATCTGGAGAATCCCATTTCGGAGTTCGTGCAGATAGTAAACGGTTATAGGGGCGGTCGGTACGGCTTCCCTCCTGCCATGCCGCCAATACGTTCGGCCTGGCTTTCTTCCTGTTTTATCTGTTTCGCAACCGGGCCTTGAACTGGTTCATTATGATATGGGCTCTGCTGACGTGTTATTCCCGTTCTTATTTGGGAGTACATTATCCGGGGACTTGCTGGCAGGTGCTTTTTTGGTGGGCTTTGCTGGGGCGTCTCTCTGCTATTGGCTTTTCAGCCGGTTGTGCAAGTATGAGCGGAAAGAAGATTATAAGCATATTTATGTTCCCATTTGGGTTGGGGGAGCTACGGTGCTCGGTATACTGGCCTATGCGCTGATACGCACCTTGTTGTAGCGTCTTTCTTGTTGCCTTTTTCCGTAAACGAGGATTGATAAACATCTTTCTTCCTCATTTGTTATCTGTATTGATAAACTAATAAAACAGATACTTATGATGCTTAGGAAGCTGGATGAACGAAATCCTCATCGATTGGGGAGTAGACCCGAAACTTGCGAATATGTTTGACGAGACGATCATTGCCGTATTAATGATAGGCGTATCAATAGGGCTGGATTACCTGTGTCAGGCTATATTTGTAGGGGGGATGAAACATTATACAAAGCGTGCACCCCACCAGTGGAATACACTGCTGATGAAACGTCAGGGTGGTGCATCATCTTATTCATATCTTGCCCGGTATATTGGTTTACTTCTTATTGCCCCTGGCCTTTGTGCGGGGAAAGAGATACTGGACTTCTCACAGAAAATATGTGCGGTGTATATCATTGCTGCCATACTGTTCACTATCAACGGCTTGTTGCTGGTGATGCTGGATGTATATAATGCAAGGGACAAGCAGAAGAACCGTCCGATGAAAGGGTTTGTGCAGGTTCTTCAGGTATTGCTGTTCTTTATCGGCGGCATTGTTATAATTGCCGTACTCTTGGATAAGTCCCCGATGACTTTGTTTGCAGGCTTGGGTGCATCGGCGGCTGTACTGATGCTGGTGTTCAAAGACAGTATTCTGGGATTTGTGGCGGGGGTACAGCTTTCTGCCAATGATATGCTGCGTATCGGCGACTGGATATCCCTGCCCAACGATACCGCCAATGGAACAGTGGAGGAGATCACGTTGAATACGGTGAAGATACGTAATTGGGATAATACAATCTCAACAGTACCTCCTTATACATTAGTGAACAATTCTTTTCAGAACTGGCGCGGAATGCAGGAGAGCGGCGGGCGTCGTGTGAATAAGAACATTTATCTGGATATGACTACCCTTAAGTTCTGCACTCCCGACATGCTGGATGTCATTCGTAAGAGATGTTCCTCTGATGGCGGATTATCAGCCGGCAGAAGGAGAAGTGCCCACCAATGCCCAGCTTTATCGTATCTATATTGAACGCTATCTGCGCAGCCTTCCGGTGGTGAATCAGGATTTGGATTTAATTATCAGCCAGAAAGAACCTACAACTTATGGAGTCCCTGTTCAGGTCTATTTCTTTTCGCGTAATAAGGTGTGGAAAGAATATGAACGTATTCAGTCCGACATATTCGATCATTTGTTGGTCATGGTCGGCAAGTTCGATTTGAAACTGTATCAGTATTCCGACTAATATAGTAACCTGAATTCTGCCCATACGGGAAGGTGGTCGCTGTATCCCGCCTGGTATTTCATGCCGTAGTAGGTGCGGAAGGGTTGATTGTCTCCGTATTTCTTGTCTTCGGTCAGAAGAAAGGGAGCATGGAAAACATCGGCTTTGTCTTCTGCGGTATATAGGGAAGTTGCCGTTAGCAGATTGCCCGAAAGGATGATATGGTCGAGCAACCCCCATTCTCCCTGATATTTGTAGCTTCCGAAATGCTTGTTTGCAGCGCTTTTCCTTGCCAAAAGGTGATAAAGCATTTGAGATTTCAGTGAGTCTGTTTCTGCGGGCGGTATTCCGGCTTTCAGTATCTTCTGTATGGATTTGTTGTCGGGATAGTCGTTGAAATCTCCCATAATGATGATTTGAGGATGGGTGCGGACATGAAACAGACTGTCTGTTGCATTTTTCAATCTTTGTGCTGCCAGCAGGCGATAAGGTTCGGATGCTTTTGCTCCGCCGGAACGGGATGGGAAATGGGCGACGAATACATCTAAAGTGTCGCGGTTCAAAAGTAAGCCGCTTACATGAAGTATGTCGCGTGTAGGACGGCTGCTTTTGTGAAGTCCGGTTACCGGAAGGCTTTGGCTGGAAAGTAGTTTGAATATTCCTCTTTGATAAAGTAATGCCACATCAATGCCCCGTTCATCGGGGGAATGGGTAATGACATAACGGTAGCCGGCCTCCCGCAGGATGGAGTAACGGGTGAGGTCATGCAGCACACTGTCGTTCTCTACTTCACAGAGGGCAACCAGTGCGGGTGGTGTCCATTTGCCTGCGGCGATGATGACACGTGCAATGGCATCTAATTTTTTCTTGTATTTAAAATAATTCCAGTGACGGACGGCATCCGGTAGGAACTCGTAATCGTTTTTCAGAGTATCATGGCGGCAATCAAACAAATTCTCTACGTTGTAGCCCATGATGCGAAAAGTGAGTGTGTCTTTCTTTATTTGTCCGTATAGCGGAGCAGATGATAAGAAAGCGAGAAAGACCAAAGCGGCTACAGGAATAAAAAGAAGCGGAGCACTTCTTCTGTCACTCCGCATCTTTTTTCTTTATATTCCGTTGTTGGTATGTCCATTAATGTTTGGCAGGGATATGCTTCAATATATCAAGCAGGTGATCCCAGAACTTTTGTATAGTGGGGATAAGCATCCGTTCATCGGGAGAGTGTACTCCCTGCAGGGTAGGCCCGAAGGAAATCATATCCAAAGAGGGATATTTGTCGAGGAATAACCCACACTCCAGTCCGGCATGGATAGCTTTCATTTGGGCATCCACACCAAATAAACGCTTATATGACTCGACAGCGACTTCCAGTATTTCAGAGTGAGGATTAGGCTTCCAACCCGGATAGCCGTCACCGAAGGTTACTCTGGCACCGCCCATATCGAATACGGTACGTACCATAGTGGCTATATCTTGCTTGGATGAGTCGGTAGAACTGCGTTGGCTGGTTTCGATGCGGATAATGTTGCCCGGCTTCATCTTGACGGATGCAAGGTTTGTAGACGTTTCTACCAGTCCGGGAATGTCCTGGCTCATAGCATACACTCCGTGAGGACAAGCGTAGAGGCTTTGCAGCAGACGCTTCGTAGTATCTTTGTCGATGGCTTTCGCACGGGTATTTTCCGATTCTAAGATGAGTTGCAGTCCCGGATCGACTACGGCATACTCAGCTTGTACTTCAGCCGCAAAAATATTCAGATCGGCACGCAAGTCATGCTTGTAGTCTTCCGGTATAGCGATAACTGCGTGTGCTTCGCGTGCAATGGCGTTGCGCAGATTACCACCGTCTATTTCACACAAGTACATATCATACTTCTGGAAAGTCTGACTCAGGAAACGGTTCAATATCTTATTGGCATTACCGAGTCCCAAATGGATATCTCCACCGGAGTGTCCGCCTTTCAATCCTTTCACTTGCACCTTGCAGCAGAAGTATCCGGCAGGTACGTCTACCTCTTTATATGTAAACTCTGCAACGGAGTCTATACCTCCTGCGCAGCCGATAAAGAGTTCTCCTTCATCTTCCGAGTCGAGGTTCAACAGAATATCACCGTTCATGAAACCTTCTTTTAGGGCGAAGGCACCTGTTAGTCCGGTTTCTTCGTCTACCGTAAACAGACATTCCAGAGGTCCGTGCTGAATGCTGTCGTCTGCAAGGATAGCCAGTTCTGTAGCTACACCGATACCGTTGTCGGCTCCCAGCGTTGTACCTTTGGCTTTCAGCCATTCCCCTTCAATTACGGTTTCTATCGGGTCGGTGAGGAAGTCGTGCTGCACATCGTTGTTCTTTTCGCACACCATGTCGATGACATTGAGATTGCAGCACTACGGTCTTACGGTTCTCCATACCCGGTGTAGCGGGCTTTTTGATGAGGACGTTGCCGGCTTCGTCAACCAGTGTTTCCAACTTATGTTTTTCACCGAATGCTTTCAGATAAGCAATCATTTTCTCTTCCTTCTTCGAAGGACGCGGCACTTGGCAGATTTCATCGAAATAATGAAAAACGCCTGCCGGTTTCAGTTCATTCTTTTCCATATTAATTCCTTTATGAATGTTCGTATTTAACCTCTTATTGCTAAATATGGTTAAATCAATTGGCTATTTTATTACCGTTTCTCTTTTTTTATGGTAAAAAAAGTGGGTTAGTCCATACAAAGCCCTATATTTGCACCCACAAAAATAGAGCAAATTGAATGCAAAAGAAAATTTTATTTTCATTTTGCTGAAATGCAGTCTATTTTCGTATTACAAAAATAGTAGAAATGCTCGATACAGTATTGATAAGTTTGTTAATAGTTGCTATTTGCATTGCATTATTAGGTGTAAAAGTCTTTTTTGTGAAAGGCGGAAAGTTCCCGAACGGGCACGTCAGCGGTAATAAAGCAATGCGGGAGAGAGGTATTGGGTGTGCCCAGTCGCAGGACCGGGAAGCACAGAAGAAACCCCGTTTCTCCATTGACGAATTGGAAAAAGCCTTAAATGATAGTATGAATTAATAATTTAAAAACTATATTTTTTACAAGTTATGAAGAGATTGAACTACCTCGTAAACGGTTTGGCTGCCCTTGCACTTATCGTTTTATTTTCTCAGTGTACAGGTAAAGCTGATAATCAAACGGCAACTACGTCAGGACAAGCTTCAGGTGAACTTACTGGAATGAAGATTGCTTATGTTGAAATAGACACGCTTCTGGCACAATATAATTTCTGCATCGACCTGAATGAAGGTATGGTAAAGAAGAGTGAAAATGTTCGTTTGACAATAAACCAGAAAGCTCGGGAATTAGAAAAACAGAAACAGGATTTCCAGACTAAAGTACAGAACAATGCATATCTTTCTCAGGAAAGAGCACAGCAGGAATACAACCGTATTGCTAAACTGGAACAAGACTTGCAGGCTTTGGGTAATAAATTGCAATCAGAGCTGATGAGCGAAAACGAAAAGAACAGCTTGCAATTGCGTGATTCTATCAATGCTTTCCTGAAAGAGTATAACAAGACTAAGGGTTACAGTATGATTATCAGTAATACCGGTTTTGACAACCTGTTGTATGCTGACAGCATCTATAATATTACCCGTGAAATTTTGGACGGTCTGAATGCAAGATACTCTTCTCCGAAGAAATAAGTTGGAAAATAGTTGCGGAGTATTCTGTTAGCTTGGTTGATATAATGAGTTAAGAAGATAACCGTAATAAGTTTATATCATAAAGAAAGGAAGTTAATATCATGCTTGGCATGAAGTTAACTTTCCTTTGTTATATTCAGTGGCAACTGTTTTACTTTACCTGTACGATATCATAATTCAAATCGCTTACAGCCTCTTGCAGGCTATCGTTTACCAGTCTTAATGTAGTATCGTTTACAACCACGAAATACACGGGAGAGTCACCGTTGTCGGGAGTCAGCTTATAGGCGGTTTTTCTTATTATTGTTGACGTCTTTCTGAATAACCTGACGTTTTTCCTTTGGAGGTGAAGGAGGTGTTTTTTCCATGTCCTTCCGCATCCAGATAAGTTTGACCAATGTATAACCGCTTTCACCGTTAGGACCTACACTGTCTACACTCAGCACATACTGGATACCCGGACCATCGGCAGCTGGAAGTATGCCTTCATAAACGGCTACAGCGGAAGAATCGTTGCCGGCAACAGTCATTACGCCTTCGTCCATGGTGTTGTTGTTTTGATTTCCTTTTGATTGGCAGGATACCAATGCAGCGGCAATCGCTGCAATCATCATTACTTTTTTCATTGCTTTAATGGTTTAAGTTAATATAAAGAGACGCCGGTGGCGTTATTCTTCATCATTCCGTTTAATAACGAGCAGTTTGTCTACTCTGCCGCGGTCCATATCCATTATTTCAAACTCCAGGTTTCTGTAGCTGAAAATGTCACCGGCTTTCGGGATGCGTCCTATAAGGAACATGGCGAGTCCGCTTAAAGTGGTAAAGTCTTCTTCTTTCAGATCATCATAGCTCAAGATACCCATCTCTTCCATAAAATCATCTATATTCATCGAAGCTTCTACCAGCATGGAACCGTCGGCTCTGGTCACTATTTCCTCTTCTTCCGTTTCGTTCTCTTCCAGAATATCACCGAAGATACTTTCCGTCAAATCGTGCAGAGTGATAATGCCTTCTGTATTGCCATACTCGTCTACAACAACTCCGAACTTGTTTTTGTTCTTCTTAAATAGCTCTAAAACCTTTTGGCATACAAACTTTCCGGGAATAAACAAGGGCGGACGTGCAATTTGCGAAGATTGAACGGTTGCTCACCACCCAACATCAAGATAATATCTTTTACAGAAACAACACCTATGATTTCGTCCTTGCCGTTTTCCACCAACAGATATTTGCTGAAGTGCTCTTCCCTGGATAATGAAGCACTTCTTCTTGCGTGTCGGAGGGGTGCAATACGATTACATCGCGGCGGTGCGTCATCAGGTCGTTGGCACGTTTGTCCGAGAAGCGGAAAACATCACGCAGCATTTCAGTCTCTTCTTTGTCGATAACGCCCTGCTCGGAACTTTGATGCAAAATCATTTTCAGTTCTTCCTGTGTCATCTGCCGTTCTTCCCCGTCTTTCATGCCGATAAGCTTGTTTGTGAGTTTGGTTGAAGCACTGAGGAGGCAGACAAACGGATAGGATACTTTTTGTCAGGATAATCATAAAAAGGACTGAGCAGGGTGGCATAGCGTTCCGGATTGTTCAGTGCCATTGATTTTGGAACCAGCTCTCCGATAATGAGCGACAAATAGGTGATAACGGCTACTGTAGTAACCATTGCCAGGTCTTTGGCATACAATTCCAGGCCGGGAATCATGGCAAATAGCGGAGTTACATCATCGGCTATGGCTACGCCGCCATATGCACCTGATATGATACCAATCAGCGTAATGCCGATTTGAATGGTAGATAGAAATTTTCGGGCTCTTCCAGTTGTTTCAAAACCCCTTTTGCTCTTTTGTTTCCCTTTTACTTACAAGAGTCTCTAAGCGTCTTTACTTGGAAGATACTAATGCAATTTCGTACATGGCAAAGGTGCCATTCAGATAAGTAGAAATAGAATAATGATAAATTCCATGTTTGGATTACAAATTGTTTGTGTACAAAGATAATACGTTTTTTGGATATTTATTATTAATATTGCCGTTCCTTAAGAAGATTAAACAAAAATAGCATGAAAAACAAACTTTATCTGTTCGTATTCTTATTGCAAGTGCTGGCTTTTAAGTGTACATGCCGCACGTGTAGACACTGTGTTTGTAAAAAGTCCTTCCATGGATGAACAGGGAGGTAAAGGTGGTTTATATCCTTCCGGATAAGGCCGTTGCCGGAAAATCCGCAAGCTTGTCCGGTAATCTATCTGTTGCACGGTTATGGAGGCAACGCACGTACGTGGGATGGGTGTCAAGCCGGAGCTGCCTCGGATTGCCGATGAAAAAGGCGTAATATTCGCATGTCCCGATGGTAAGAACAGTTGGTATTGGGACAGTCCCCGGAATTCCGCTTATCGTTATGAAACTTTCATCTCTTCGGAACTGGTGAAGTATACGGATGAGCATTATGCTACGATTCCCAAGAAGAGTGCGCGTGCCATCAGCGGTTTGAGTATGGGTGGACACGGTGCGTTGTGGAATGCCATCCGCCACAGCGACATATTCGGTGCGGCGGGAAGTATGAGTGGCGGGTGGATATCCGTCCGTTTCCTGATAACTGGGAAATGAAGAAGCAGTTGGGCGAGCTTTGCCGCCAATGAAGCGGTATGGGATAGTCATACGGTAATCAATCAGGTTGATAAACTGAAGAACGGTGATTTGGCTCTGATTGTCGATTGCGGTGAAAGCGATTTCTTCTTCTTGATGTGAACGAGGAATCTGCACAAAAGGTTGCTGGAGTGCAAGATAGACCACGATTTTTATAACACGTCCCGGCGGTCATACCGGTACGTATTGGAATAATTCCATAGATTATCACATTCTGTTTTTCTGCAAATTCTTTAGCAGATGATTACTCAATCACATAGCTTACGGTACGGGTATAATCCGTGCCGTAACTGTTTATGACCTCTTTGCAGGAAGTCATGAGATTGCGTTTGTCAAAAAGAGAAGATATAATTGGTGACCTCTTTATTTCCATCGGGGATAATCCGGTCTATTAAAATAGGAAACGGCTCTCCCAGGAATTTCCCGTATAGAGCGGCTGTATGTAGCGAAAGCGGATATAATTCGGCAAGAAACAGGCAAGGAACTCCTGACTGATTATTTATTCCGTCATTTGCGGGGTGGTAGCCGTATATGCCTGTTCGTAAGTATCTGTCTTTTTGTAGGATGCGCAATGCCTGATAGTTGCCGTAGTCTATGTCGATGGATGCGTATACGCCGTCATTGATGCTTTCGGTTATGTTTTTCAGGTAATATTTACCTTCCGGAGCGGTGAAATACGAGAAAGTAGGTGGGACCGTACCGTTTTCCTGTCGTGTACATGAGGTGGCGTATCCTTTGTCGTCCAGGGTATAGACGACACATTGCCGAAATTATCCGTTACTACAGCCTGATGTTCACTATAAGTTACTGATGCTGCGTTTTCAATGCACATAGGTTCGCCTTGAACCGAATAACTTTTGTACGATAGTGAATCCGGTCAATTGTCCCTGGACTGTATGAGTAGGTTTGAGTGGTGGTTACTGTAGGTACTCCCGCTTCATAGGCATTTTTTCCGATAGTTGAATTTGGGAAAAAGGGTACGGCAGATGGTTTCCTGTTGATGGTAGAGTCATTATTGTCTTCACAAGCTGTCATTACTGTGAAAAGTACAACCGACAATGCAAAGACTATTTTTCTCATTATTTCCGTTGTTTAATTCATTGTTTCTGCTATTTGACAATCAACCCCCTTGCGCAGGTTCTTTTTGAGTGGTGAAACTCCGGACTATGGCAGTGCCTGTTTTTGGGGTCGGCAATTCGACAATTCCAGCTATGACTTGCAGGGCTGTATGGAGCAAAATTTCGTCAGGCTCGCCTAAGGGCAGATAGTATTGCAGGTAGGATGTTTCGTTGATAGCGATATCCGGCTTAAAGCCTGCGCTATAGTCCGCTTCTCCGTTGGAGTTGAATACTGCATACGACCGGACGTACCGCCCAGGGTATTTGGGATTGATGAAAGTTTCCGTAGCCACGTATTCTCCTTTGGTTGTTCTGTCCGATGAGTACTACCTTCATATAGGGTTTCAGGCAGTTAATAAGCATTTCGCTGCACCGGCAGTGGTTCCGCTTGTGATGATATAAACGAAATGGGCAGATTCAGATTGACTCCGCCTTGCAAGAGTTGGGAGTCCAATATCAGGTCACGGTTTTGGGCGCTTTGCTTATCATTATATTGCAAGAAAGCAAAAGGGCTTTCCAATTTATCGGCAGGTACAAGGATATCTGCGAGAAGTTGCACGCATTCCATTTCTCCACCGGAATTATAGCGGAAGTCGAGTACAAGATTATTAATGCCGCGTTGCTTGCATTCTTGGGAGAAAGCACGTAACTCATTGTTGTACTTCTCACTCTGTTCCGCAGTGCCGGCAGTGAAAGAGTTGTATGCCAGATAGGCTATCTTGTAATCAGTGCCTTCCGAGTTGTATAAAATTTGTGTCATAGATGGCGCTCTCCGTTACCGGACGGACTGCCGGGAGTGCAACATCTCCTGCTTTCCTGTATGATTCCTACCTCTTTATCTTCTTCTTCGTTCTCTCCGTTTTCCGTATCCCCCTCTGTGCCGCCGTTGTTCTCCTCTTTTACTATCACATACTTTCCGATGCGCAATGTTCGTGCACCGCCATCTATAAGCCTTTCTTCCGTCTTTTTGGTGATGGAGTCGCCGTCGACAAGCATTATCCAGTTGCCGCGTTCCAGTCCGGCATCCTTGGCGGAGAGTTCTTTGCCACGTATGATACGAGAGGGCAGTATAGGTTGTGTCGCTGGTAGCCACTTTATATAATGTGTAGTCAAAACCATAACTTGGTAACGGCGTATCCATTATTGAATCGACGGTGGAAAACCTTTATCGTTTTTTGATAAGATACTTTTAAGAAAGCGTCCGAGCCTGAAAAATAGTTCAGACTGTTGGCAGCCGGAATATCTCTCGTACCATAAGTAGACTTCCCGCATCAGGGCTCGTCCATCATCCACAGGTCGCGCCCTGTCAGCGGATAGTATTCTTTCCAACGGTCTTTCTGCAGGAAAACAGGCTTGTCAGTGCAAGGAGTCCCAGTAAGGGAAAATATAACAGCTTCCTTTATCTCTCATCAGTCTCTATATCATTTGGTTTTCGTCCGCAAAAAATAGCGAATACTTGTATCTACCACAAATATGGTATAAAAATTTTATTGTATGTCATAGCTTGCTTGGTTTTATCTCTCTATCTTTGCAACATCCGAGTATAAATCGGGGAGGATTGGAAACAGGCTTCTATCCTCTCATAAATACAACTGACAATGGACACAAAGAATTTACATTTTGAGACACTGCAACTTCATGCAGGACAAGAACAGCCCGACCCCGCTACAGATGCGCGTGCCGTACCTATTTATCAGACTACTTCGTATGTATTCCGCAACTCGGCACATGCAGCCGCCCGCTTTGCGTTGCAAGAGCCGGGGGAACATCTACGGCAGACTGACGAATCCCACACAAGGGAGTATTCGAGCAACGTGTTGCCGCCCTTGAAGGCGGTGTTGCAGGGCTGGCGGTTGCTTCCGGTGCAGCGGCTGTGACCTATGCTTTCGAGAATATTACGCGTGCAGGTGACCACATCGTAGCCGCCAAAACCATTTATGGCGGAACATACAATCTACTGGCGCATACATTACCGGCTTACGGTGTCACGACCACCTTTGTTGATCCCGAGCGATTTATCCAACTTCGAGAAAGCTATTCAGGAGAATACAAAGGCCGTGTTTATCGAGACATTGGGAAATCCTAACTCCAATGTTATTGATATTGGTGCTGTTGCCGAAATCGCTCATCGTCATAAAATCCCTTTGATTATCGACAACACCTTCGGTACTCCTTATCTGATTCGCCCAATCGAACATGGTGCTGATATTTGATACATTCCGCCACAAAATTTATTGGCGGGCATGGTACTTCTTTAGGCGGTGTTATTGTAGATGGCGGCAAGTTCGATTGGGTGGCTTCCGGTAAATTTCCGCAACTGACCGAACCCGATCCGAGCTATCATGGCGTGCGCTTTACCGATGCGGCAGGTGCGGCTGTATGCTGTCCGTATCCGTGCCGTTTTTGTTGTTGCGCGATACCGGAGCTGCCAACAGTCCTTTCAATGCCTTTGTTCTTTTGCAGGGTTTGGAAACACTCTCTTTGCGTGTGGAACGCCATGTGGAGAATGCGCTGAGAGTGGTGGAGTTTTTGAAGAATCATCCTAAAGTGGCGGCTGTGAACCACCCGTCTTTACCAAATCATCCGAACCATGCGTTATACCGGAAGTATTTCGAAAGGAGCAGGTTCCATCTTTACCTTTGAGGTAAGGGGTGGGAGAGAAGGAAGCTCAGACATTTATTGACAACTTGCAGATATTCTCATTATTGGCAAATGTGGCAGATGTAAAGTCGCTTGTCATACATCCCGCTACTACCACCCATTCGCAATTGAATGAACAGGAATTGGCAGAGCAGGGCATCAAGCCGGGAACGGTACGCCTTTCAGTAGGGACGGGCATATAGATGACTTGTTGGATGATTTGTCCCAAGCGTTGGAGAAAAATTTAAGTCCGGAACAAAGAGCATTTCATCCGATGAAACCATTTGTTCGTCGGATGAAATGTTAGATACATTATTAATATGAATATTGCCGTTTTATTATCCGGGGGGGTGTTGACAGTTCGGTTGTCGTACATCTCCTTTGTGAGCAAGGTCACCGTCCCTCTGTTTTATATAAAGATAGGAAAGGATGATGCCAGTATATGGACTGTTCGGCAGAGGAAGACCTGGAGATGGCTTCTGCCGTAGCGCGCCGTTAGTCTTTCAGCAATACGTAACTGAACGAAGCGCCCGAG
>VOFK01001041.1_pt1 | contig 87096 bp, 110 predicted proteins | sample 5384121 | NCBI WGS metagenome assembly VOFK01 (sample SAMN12384730, study PRJNA508395) | human gut metagenome | isolation source: healthy gut J | host: Homo sapiens
AGTCGAAATCGTTTCAGACAAAATTACCAACGAAAAATAGGAGGTGTACATATGCCGAGAGAAAGACCTATCATCAATTGGGATGATATACCGTGTGTAGTAGATGTGCCGTATGTGGCACGATTGCTCGCTATGAATCCCGACCATGTTGCAAAACTTGCAAAAGATAACAAAATCCCTGCTTTTAAGATTGAAAAACTCTGGCGCTTTAAGAAAAACGAAATTGAGCAGTATATAGAGGAGCACAGAAATGGATATTATTGCAAATAACCGCCAAAAGAAAGGAGTGTAACAAATGGCATTTAAAAAACTACCCGACACGCAGAAAACTGCTCAAAGATGTTAAGGAGTTAAGAGAAGAAAACAAAAATCTCAAAAATGAGTTAAAAAAAGCTCGCATTGATAAATCCCAAGCCGAAGAAAATAGCACAAACGCTCAATATGCATTAAGAGGTTATAAAAATGAGAACACTAAACTCTGTGAAAAACTTTCAATGTATGAATCAGCAAAGGCCGAAACATATGTTTTTGAATGTGTGGGGGTTGAAAATGCCAACGACTACAAGGTTGTTTGATGAAAAAGAACATTTTGCGGACCTTAGCAAAATGTTTATCAAATATAAAGGTGGGAAAATATTTTGAATTACACTGATTTTATATCCTCAAACGGATACATATGCACTGAATCTGAGTTTGAAATTGCTAAGGCACACGCTAAGAACAAGTTGGCGGTTATTATCAGCCGATTTGGTGATGCAAACGGTGAACGCCTTGAGGATTATTACCTTGAACAGCTTATCAGGGAAGAACTCAGAGCTGAAAGAGTATCAAAGGCGTTGTTTGAAATGCAACTTGCAGGCAAAGAGAAATCCCGCATTGCTTAGGAACAGCAACACGGGATTAAACAAAAAGAAATTTAAACAAGCTCATTATATCATATTGAATCGAAAAATCAATAGTTAGGAGATATTAAAATGTGCGAAGTATGCAGAAGCAGCTCCGTGTAATCCGATGTGCCCAAACGCACCGCAAGTACCGGTAATGGGGCATTGCAGAGCGTGCAACGCAGAACTCAGATATGATTATACATATTTCAGAGATACAAATGATGATATTTTCTGTTCTCGTGAATGTGCCGAACTTTTTCACGGCATTACCGAGGAAGAATGGTCAATAGATTAAGGAGGTAACATAAAATGACCAAAATTACAGAACCCGTTAATTTGCTTGAAACTGCTGATATGGAAGAAGTAAAAAATCTGTCAACAGTTAATGATGCAGAACCTGATTCAACCGATTTAATTCAGGTAGCTCAGATTCCTGTCATCATCGAGAATCTCAAGCTGGTTAAATCTGAAATTGAGAAAAAGGTAAACACTGCCTGCGAAATGATATGTACAGACGAAAACTACAAGGAAATCAAGAAGTTGCGTTCATCGCTCAATAAGGAATTTGCGGAATTTGAAACTCGCCGAAAAGCGGTTAAATTAAATCGGAAATAATAACACCTTATGAGGCTTTTTGAAACAGTTTATAAGGATTGTGTAACAAATCCGTACAAAAAAGGCAGATTCGGCGCTCAAGGGCAAAATTAACGCTACCGAGCAGGAATTAAAAAGGATTAAATACGAAAAGTCTATGAGTTATTTTGAAGAATATAAGAAATCACTCGGTATTGACTTCGTAACATATGAGCAGGTTAATCTGAATATAACCATGAGCGTATCTCTCAAAAAGCTAAAAAGAAACCATTAAGACCTTTTTTGGACAAGGTTATGGATGACTTAAAGCTTATCGCAACGCAGGAGCACAAGGACGAAATCCTGTACGAGTATAAGCGGTCTTTGAATGTATCGGTTGCAATAACTTCCGTAACAGAGAGGTACAAGGCTATTGAAGAAGAAAAAGCAAGGGCAGAAGCCGAAAGAGCAGAGCGTGAAAAAGCCGAGCAGGCTGTGAGCAACACTCTTCACGAATATGAACCGTTTGTTGCCAAATGTGCCTGAAGAAGTTGCTCCTCCGGTTGAAGAAATATCAGAACAGCCACAGCAAGATGAAAAAGTTCTGTCATTGTCATTCAAGGTTTACGGTACAAAATCACAGCTTAAAGATTTTGCACTCACTGTTAAGCAGTTAATCAACGAAAGGGGATTACGCTATGAGTAATTATAATAATCAAAACAATCAGATTCAGCAGAGAAAGCCGAAGTTTTCGTCAATGCTCCAGACACAGGCTTTTCAGAAAAGTCTTTCAAACTCAATGAAAGACCCGAAGGAAATCCAAAAGTTTACGGCGGCTATTACCTCAGTAGTGAGTACCAATCCGGCACTCGAAGAATGCGATGCAGCTACAATTCTTTCGGCGGCTCTTTGCGGTCACTCTCTCGGACTTCCTCCGTCACCACAGCTCGGTCAGTATTATATGGTCCCGTTTAAGGACAGAAAGAATAAGCGTACAACAGCTACATTTGTTCTTGGCTATCGTGGCTATATTCAGCTTGCTATCCGTTCAGGACAGTATAAAAGACTTAATGTGGTGGAAATCAAAGAGAGAGAACTTCTTAATTGGGATCCGCTCACAGAAGAAATTACAATCAAAATGATTGAAGATGAAACAGAGCGTGAAACAGCTGAAACAATCGGATATTATGCTTATTTTCGCTATGTAAACGGCTTTGAGAAAGCTCTTTACTGGAGTAAGGATAAGATGAAACAGCACGCATTATGAAGTATTCAGCCGGATATGCAAGCGTTGTCAATAAGGGTACAAGTTACACTTTTTGGGCAAAGGATTTTTTGATGCTATGGCAAAAAAAAGACAATGCTCAGACAGCTTATAAGCAAATGGGGTATTATGAGTGTTGAAATGCAGACAGCATATGAAGCTGATAATCATATTATCAATGCTGACGGAACTCCCGATTATGACACCGATACCATGATTGATGCAGAAGTTCCTGCTGAAACACCTGAAATTTACAATTCATCTTCATCATTGAACCGGATGAAGAACAGTTCTCTATTGATGATCTTGCAGAATGAAATGATTGATTTAGAGATAATAAGCACAGGCTCTAATGGCAACGCAGTCTTTCTTGACGGTCAGGTCTTGATTGACTGCGGAGTGCCGTTCAACAAACTTGTTGAGTGTGAAGTGGTTGACCGAGTTAAATATGTTTTTTTAACTCATCAACACGGAGACCATTGTAATGTTGCTACTCTAAAGCGACTGCTGTCCGAACACCCTTGTATTCGGATAATTTACCCCAATTATCTTTGCAAAAAGCTTTTTTTATTAGGTGATACCTCCTTTCAATACAATTCTTTCATAGTCGCTCAGGATAAATGGTACTCAATCAGCAATATTACTTTTTCAGCAGTACCACTTCGGCATGATGTTCCTAATATCGGCTGGAAGTTACACTTCAACACTCAACAGGGGATATATAAAGTTATATACGCAACTGATACATCGGAAATCGCTCATATAACAGCTAAGAACTACGATTTGTATCTTGTAGAAGCTAACTACTCAAAAACAGAATTACTTAATCGAATAAAAGATAAACGATTGAAAGGTCAATATGTGTACGAAGATAGAGTTCTTCGTACACATTTGAGCAAAGAAAAGTGCGATGAATGGTTGTATCAAAATATGGGTAATAACAGTTTCTTCGTTTATATGCACCAACATGAGGACTTAGTATGATTACATCAGCGAACATAGTATCTTATGACGGATATAACTTAATAGTAAGACCGCATGAGCGTATCGGCAGAGAACTTGCACAGAAACAAGTACATGAAATTGAACTCAGAATTGTTGACGGACGCACGATTTCTGCCGAACAGCGAAGAAAAATATACGCAATCATCAGAGATATAGCATTTTGGTGCGGAGATAATCCCGAATGGATTAAAGAATATTTCAAGTTTAATTTTTGCGGTGAATTTGGCATTGAATACTTTTCGCTGTCTGATTGCGAAAAAAGCGTAGCAAGAGATTTCATAAGCTATCTGATAGATTTTTTGTTTCTACCAAAATATCGGAACAAGAGATACTCTGCTTAATGTTACAGATGATATAGGCAGATACTTGTACAGTTGTCTTGAAAATCGTAAGTGTGCAATATGCAATGCACCAGGTGAAGTTCATCATGTTGACAGAATTGGTATGGGGCGAGATAGGGAACAGATTGTACATATAGGATTAAAAGCTATATGCCTTTGCAGAAAGCACCACGATGAAGCACATCGGCACGAAAAAGAGCTGTTTGATAAGTACAAAATCTACGGTATAGAGCTTGATGAATATCTTTGTACAAAGCTGAAACTTAATACAAAAAAAAGAAAGAGGTGATACAGTGAATGGCTGGACAACCAAAGCGAGGGCTTGACTTTGCGGCTTGGGATGTTCACTTGTTCGATGATGATGAGAGATTTGATGTGCTTATTGATGCACAGGGTTGGGACGGCTTTGGAGTATTTTTTTTGGATTTGTACCAAAGCTTATGCAACAAATGGTTACTATTATGAGTGGCGAGAAGAAACCAGTGCTGCCACGATAGCGAAACGAATGAGCGGTGGAATTAAATCAGATACGGTAAATCAGGTAGTTAAGCTTTGCTTACGAATTGGGCTGTTTGATAACGGGCTGTTTGATAGGGAGAGCATACTGACCAACAAAATGATGCAAGAACGATATATGTACGCTATCGAAAAACGCTCCGTGCGAGGTCGCACAATAAATAGATTATATTGGCTTTTGAAAACGGAAGAAACAAAGGCTTATATAGTTATACCTGAAAATGAGCATAATCTCTCCGAGAATGAACATAATCTCTCCGAGAACGACACAAAGAAAAGTAAAGTAAAGGAAAGTAAAGTAAATAGAAATAATTATTATGCGATGCCGTCTGCAAATGCAGCCGACACCGCCGGTGAAAATATTTTTCTTACATTACCTTTGAACGATAAGAGTAATTATCCAGTTTCAAAATCTGATGTTCAGCACTACAAAATTTTGTATCCTGCTGTTGATGTAGAACAACAATTGCGTTCGATGTTGGGGTGGCTCGAAGCTAATCCGAGCAGGAGAAAAACAAGAACCGGCATTAAAGGTTTCATTACTAAATGGCTTAATAAGGTCCAAGACAGAGGAGGTGTAGGATATGGATTCAATCCAAGCGATAATGTCAAGAATAATGTCACCACAGCGAGCGGAGGAAATTATCCAACGGGCGAGAAAGTCTTCTAAAGAACTCACTCCGAGAGAAAAAGCCGAACAAGAAGCAAAAGTGTTTAACTCAACACCCGGTAAGCTCATTGGCTATGAGTGCGAGAAATGTATGAACCGAGGCTATATTTACCGTGTAAAGGCAGGCGAAACGCCTTTCGGGCAGGTTACATATGATGTGGTTGCTTGCAAATGTGATTGTATGAAAATTCGAGATGAACTTCACAGAATGCAGAACAGCGGTCTTCAAAAACTTTCTTAAACGATATACTTTTTGAAAGTTACAAGACAACCTCAGATTGGCAGAAATATGTGAAAGATAAAGCATATGAGTACATTGACAAATGCTCTGATTGGTTCTTCTTCGGCGGTCAGCCCGGTTGTGGAAAGACACATATATGTACGGCTATTGTCGGAGCATTACTCAAAAAAGGCAAAGCACCTAAATATATGCTTTGGCAGGATGATATTACCAAAATCAAGCAGGCATCGAGTAATTTAGAGGTGTATGAAGCTCTCATAAATTCATATAAGCAAGCGGAAATTCTTTACATTGATGATTTCTTTAAAACTCGCAGGGGCGATTTTGTCTCAACAGCTGATGTCAATGCTACATTTAAGATTATCAATTACAGATACAATGAAGGATTGCCGACTGTCATAACATCTGAATTATCACTTGAACAGATTTCGCAGATTGATGAGGCTTTAGGCAGTAGAATTTCAGAAATGGCTAATCCGAAAATTTTTATTAAAGCCGATAAAAATAAGAATTACCGTTTTACGAGAGGAAATGAAAATGATGTCTGAAGCACAGGAGCAATGTAAACTCATTAAATGGGCGGATAAATGTGTGCAAATGAAAATACATCCTGAACTTTCAATGCTGTACGCTGTTCCAAATGGTGGCAGAAGAGATAAAGCCGAAGCCGCACATCTTAAAAGGCAAGGAGTTAGGGCAGGTGTTCCGGATTTATGCCTTGCTGTGCCAAAAAGGTAAATATCACGGCTTATATATTGAGCTTAAAGTCGGCAACAATAAGACTTCTGAACATCAGGATAAATGGTTGCAGAATCTTTCACGGTGCGGATACGCCGTAAAGGTATGTTATGGCAGTACATCAGCAAAGCAGACAATTGAAAAATATCTGCAATTGGGTGATTGATTATGAAATTGCAGGTTTGTCGAAAGTGTAAACACGAATATCATCCGTGTAGCATACGGAAATGCCCGTACTCTGAAAAAAGGGTTTGTACATCTGCGTTTACTGCTGTAAGCACTGTAGGTTTTGCAAGCCCGTAAGCACAGGCTTTGTCTGTGAATTTGAAAGGAGAGAAAGCATTGAAAGCGAGAATACCCGTTAAGCTGAAAAGAGAGACTATGGCGGAGATTAACCGCCTTGCAGATAGAGAATATCAGAAAGTCAAGGACAAGGAAATTGCGGACGCCACAAGGCGAATTTTTAAGACGATTGTATTTGCTTTGTATAAGGATTTCGGCTTTGGCCGTGATAGATGCGCAAAGGCACTAAAGTCTATGACCGAAATAATTGAACACTCTGACACTGACGAAGTGTTTTGGGAGCATATCGACCGTGTGGTTATCGACAAGCTGAAACTTGAATTTGAGAAGCGGGACTACACAGACAACGGAAAAGTTGTTAATTTTGAAGGAGACGAAGAAAATGATTGATTGTACGAAAACTACAAACTACTTCAGCGAAAAGAAAAGAATGGGTAGACAGGCGAGCGGAGTGTGCAAACTTAGATGTACAGATTGCCCTATGGGCATGAGGAATAACGGCATAGGTGTTACGTGTTCGGATTTTGAATCATCTTACCCTGAACAAGCAATCGAAGTTGTTCAGAGGTGGAGCAATGCGTATCCGCAAAAGACATTTCTTACGGAGTTCTTGAAGAACTATCCGAACGCTCAGCTTAGAATAGACGGAATACCTAAAGGTGCATGTCCGTACAACTTAGGACTGATGAGTCTGAATGATTGCAGAAAAAACGGTAACTGCGTAAAATGCTGGAATCAGCCTATTGAGGACGGTGAAGAGTAATGGACTTAGAAAAGGTTGCTATAATGCGACTTCGTGACGGAGCAGAAATAAGTAAACGCTACTATGATAAACCGCTTATGCTTTGTTACTCAGGTGGCAAAGATAGCGACATTATTTTAGATTTAGCGATTAAATCGGGTATAGACTTTGAAGCTCAACATAGTCACACAACGGCTGATGCTCCCGAAACAGTTTACCACATACGCAATAAATTTAAGGAGTTGGAATCTAAAGGCATAAAATGCAACATTGATATGCCAAGATACAAGGGTAAGCCGACATCTATGTGGTCACTGATAGTGCAAAAAGGTATTCCACCCACAAGGTTAGTAAGATATTGTTGTGCAATTCTGAAAGAAACAGGCGGTAAGAATCGTGCTATTGCCACAGGAGTGCGAAGAGCCGAAAGCACGAAAAGACGGTCGAAGGGAGTAATCGAAACTTATAATTCTAATTCATCGAATAGAATCGTCCTTAACAATGACAATGACGATAAGAGGCAGATAGTTGAGCATTGTCAGTTACAAGGGAAGATAATCTTCAACCCTATTTGTGATTGGTCGGATAGTGATGTTAGGGAGTACATCAACCAAGAACACATTAATCTTAATCCGTTATACAGTTGTGGATTTGACCGTGTTGGATGCATTGGCTGTCCAATGGTAAGTAAGAAGAGATTTGCGGAATTTGCACGATATCCCAAGTACCGAAATTTGTATATAAGAGCATTCGACAAGATGCTTGAAGTGAGAAAGCAAAGAGGCAAAGCTACACAACACGCTAATGGACTTGAGGTTTATCACTGGTGGATGCAGGATGGTGTTTTGCCGGGGCAATTAAGTTTTGACGGAGAGGATTGGTGAAGAGCGATGATTGAAAAAGAATTAAAAATCCGTGATTTTTGCGGTGACTATGCGTTGGATATACCGTTCGCAGACGGTAGTGTAAACACGATATACTTTAATTCAAAACGAAATGCCGAAACAGTTAAGCATATTATCGAAGTTGACGGAAGTAAACCCAATCATGCTACGGTGTGTGAAATGGAAGAAATCAGGCACGGAAAGTGGGAATACGACAGCGGGGATGTCGGTTATGCAATTTATTTATGTTCTGAGTGTGGTAATTTTATTGCTCTTTATGCGGGCGTTTTTAGCGAGGGTATTGATTTGTATCCATATTGCCCTTACTGCGGAGCAAAAATGGATAAGGAGTGAAAATAATGACAAGAACTGAATTTGAAAAGTATTTAGGTAAGGATGTAACAATTACTCTGTATGATGGAGCGATATACGCAGGCATATTACACCAAACTGGCGAAAAAGCTTTTGCGGACAATCCTAATTTATCAGTGCCGTTAAATTTTTATTTTTGTATTGATGAGAATAATGAAGTAGTTAAAAATACTGTATTTAGAGTGTCGCATATCCAGAAAATCAGCTGCAATGAAAAGTTAAGAATGACAAACTTTGAAAAAATCAAACAGATGTCAATTGACGAAATGGCTCGGAGTTGTATGAGTTTTTTCGACTGCCCGTACGGCACTCCATATGTCGGCTGTCCTATGGAAAAGCGATTCAATGGCAGCTGTATTGACTGCACAAAGCATTGGCTTGAAAGTGAGGCGGACAGTAATGACACCTGATGAATACAGACAAAAGCACAAGCGTTGTGCGACCTGCGTGTATTACGAAAAAAATAATAAATTTTTTCAAGCTTTACCATCTTATTACTGCCTTGCGAAAAACAAAACCACATTTGATTCAAAAGGAAGATTTTGTAAAGTGTATAAAGCTAAAGATTTTAAAGGGGGCAACGAATTAGTGGACAAAATACACAGGGCTGATGTTGATTTTTCAACGCAACTTGAAAAGGCTATGAAGCTGAGAGATATCGGCCCGACAAAGTTAGCGAGGAAATCGGGAGTTCAACGCAGTCAGATTTGTAGATACCTAACTGCCGAAATAGCGCCGACGACGAACAATATACGAAGGTTGTCAATTGCTCTGAATGTTACAACTGATTATTTATTGGGGCTAGCTAAAACAGACGAAAGATAACAAACAATAATTAAATTGCACCAATAATGCAACGAGAAAAAATATACAATGGACTTATAATGCAGACGGACTATCTGTGCTGTAAGTCCATTTTTTATTTGGTGGTGTACGGTATGGCTAAAGCGTTTGCTAAGAGTTTCTACAAATCAAAGCGTTGGCAGGATTGCCGACAGAGCTTTATCGCAGAGCGAATGCTTGTTGACGGCGGATTGTGTCAGCTGTGTAAAGAGCGACACGGTTTTATCGTGCACCATAAGATCATGATTAATGAGAGCAACATAAACAATCCTGATGTTACTCTCAATTACGACAATTTATTATTTGTGTGTAAAAAATGTCACGATAATTTACCGGGACACGGGATAGGTTGCGAACCGAAAAAATATTTTTTCGACGAAAGCGGAATGCTCCGACCGATTATCCCCCCCGTTGAAAAATCGGAAACCGGTAACCGTAGGACCGAGGGGGGCAGTTAGATTTTTTGCGTACCTTACATATAGCCCCCCTCCCCCTAAAAAAACTTGTGCGAAAGGACGGTGACTTGAAATGACTGACGAACAGAAGGAACAAAGAGCGATTAAGCGAGAGATAAAACGATTAACGGAAATCTACAAGGACATAGAAGTTAAGAAAAAAGACTTAGCTGTTGGCCTAATTGAAAATGCGGCGTTCACTCGAATCAGACTGAAAGAACTGCAACAGGATATTGCGATCTATGGCTTAACTGAATTATTTTCACAGTCTGAAACACAAGAGCCGTACTCGCGCAAAAGGCCTGAGGCGGATTTGTATAATACAATGCTCGGCAACTATCTCAAATACATTAAACAGCTCAACGATATGCTCCCGAAAGTGGCCGAGGCAAAGATTGCAACAACAGACGGCTTTGACGATTTCGTTGAAGGGCGTGACAAGCTTTGAAACGCTATCCATTAAGTTATAATCCGATACTTGAATATTACGAGCAGATAAAGAACGGCAAGGTTACTGTTTGCGATAAGATACGCAAATGGTACAAGTATTTAAGTAATAAGGTGATTAATCCGACAGACGGCTATCATTACGAAGCTAAGCGAGGAAATCACATTATTGAATTTGTTGAAAACTACTGCCGACACAGTAAAGGTAAGATGGGCGGTCAGCTCGTAAAGCTTGAGCTGTGGGAAAAAGCGTGGCTTGCGGCGACTTTCGGTTTTGTGGACGATGACGGTATAAGACAATATAACTTATCTGTGTTGATTATTGGGAAGAAAAACGGCAAGTCTTTGCTCGCCTCTGCGGTTGGCTTGTATATGCTTATCGGTGACGGTGAACCTGGTCCCGAAGTGTATGCAGTTGCTACAAAGCGTGACCAAGCTAAAATCATTTGGCAGGAAGCAAAACGAATGGTTCGCAAAAGCGAAACTTTGCTAAAGCGAATTAAACCGTTGTTAAATGAGTTGAGTTCGGAGGATTACAACTGCGGAGTATTTAAGCCGCTTGCCTCTGATTCGGACACGCTTGACGGTCTGAATGTGCATTGTTGCCTTATGGACGAACTTCATCAATGGAAAAACGGCAGACAACTCTATGACATTATGGCAGACGGTACGATCGGGCGAGACCAACCGCTTATTCTTGTTACAACAACAGCCGGAAAAATCAGAGAGGATATCTACGACGAAATCTATGACGATGCTGTTCGCACCACAAATGGTTTGTTTGACGATGTAGGCTATAAGGACGAACACAGCCTTTACATTATTTACGAACTCGACAAGCGTGAAGAGTGGGAAAAACCCGATTGCTGGGAAAAGGCAAACCCCGGACTTGGCACGATTAAAAATCGAAATGCTCTTGCAAGCAAAGTTAAGAAAGCGCAAGCAAATCCGTCGCTTGTGCGAAACCTTGTATGCAAAGAATTTAACATAGCCGAAACATCAACTGAATCGTGGCTCAATTTCGATGAGCTTAACAACGAAACAAAATTTGATGTTAAGGAACTCCGCCCAACCTACGGGATAGGCGGCGCAGACTTATCAAGCACAACCGACCTTACGGCGGCCAAGATGTTGTTCCGAGTGCCTGACAATGAAAATATTTATGTGTTGTCTATGTACTGGATACCGGCAGACCTTGTGGAGAAAAAAAGTAACCGAGGATAAGATCCCGTATGACAAGTGGATAGAACAAGGCTTTATGCGTACCTGCCCCGGAAACAAAATTGACGCAAGTGTTGTTACGGAGTGGTATCAAGAACTGCAAGACGAATACGATATTTACTTATGGAAAGAGGGCTATGACGCTTGGTCAGCTCAGATGTGGGTTAATCAGATGATTGACGCTTTCGGTCCTACCGTTATGGAAGCTGTACATCAGGGTAAGAAAACGCTGTCTGCTCCGATGAAAGCTCTCAAAGCCGACCTTGTCAAGAAAAGAATAATCTACAACAACAACCCAATAGATAAATGGTGTCTTGCAAATACTGCAATAGATGAGGACAGAAACGGTAATATACAGCCGATTAAGACCTCAAAGTCAACAAGACGAATTGACGGTACTGCGGCATTGCTTGACGCTTACACGATATTTTTTGAGTACGAAGATGAATATTTGAGCATTGTTTAGGAGGTGAGAGAATGGGAAAATTTAAGAACTTTTTAAATTCTGTTCGCAATGTCAGAAAAACAAAGAATTTTTCAAGGGTTGAACTTGTCACACAGAATAATTCAAATTTCTTTTTGTGGGGCAACAGAGCATATGATTCCGACACCGTCCGAGCTTGCGTTAATGCACAGGCTCTCAGATTCTCGAAGTTGTCCATTAAACACATAAGAGAAACAATCGTTGACGGCAGGAAAGACCTCTTAATCAATCCCGAGCCTTACGTCAAGTTCTTGCTTGAAGAACCTAACCCGTACACAACAATGGATATGCTTTTGTATAGGACAAGCACACAGCTATCGTTATCGGGTAATGCTTTTTGGCTCATCATTAGAGACACAAACGGCTTGCCTACGGAATTGTATTTTATACCGGCTAAATCAGCTACGGATTTGTACGACACTAATGGCAACCTTGTGTATGAATTTATCCTTGCAAACGGCAAGACTTACCGCTTTGCCTCCGAAGATGTCATTCACTTGCGTGATGACTTCGCAGAGAACGATATATTTGGAAGTGGCAAATTTAAGGCTCTTGCTCCTTTGCTCGAAATTGTTGAAACAACCGACAGCGGCATCATCAGCGCTATCAGAAATTCAAGTGTCATTAAATGGTTGCTGAAATATACCTCATCGTTGCGTCCTGAGGATTTGAAGAAGAACGCAAAAGCTTTTGCTGATAACTACCTTAACATAAGCAACAGTTCCGTGGGCGTTGCGGCAGTCGACGCAAAGGTTGACGCAAATCAGATAACCCCGAACGACTATGTCCCCAATGCTTTGCAAATGGATAGAACAAAAAACAGAATCCTTGAGCTTTTTAATACTAATGTGAAAATTATCACATCAACAGCGAACGAAGATGAAGAAAACGCCTACTTTGAGGCGGTGATTTCACCTAAAATTATTCAGCTTAAAAAACGAGCTGACGCGGAAACTATTCACTCGCCGTCAGCGTAGTTGTGGAAATTACATCGCAGTAGGTTCGTTCAATCTACAATCTGCAAGTCTTAAAACTAAGCTAAATTTTGCTGGAATGGTTGACCGTGGTGCAATGCTTCCGAATGAATGGCGAGAATCACTTGGTCTTGCTCCTGTTCCGGGCGGTGATACTCCGCTCAGAAGATTAGATACAGTTGCAGTTGACGAAGGAGGTGAAAATGATGCCGAAAACAATTGACATTAAGGGCCCTATCATTACGAATGATGATAAGTGGATTTACGACTGGTTTGGAGTAGCCTCCTGTTGCCCAGCCGACATTCGCTCACAGCTTGACGAAGTGGCGAATGATGAGGGCGTACAGGTTGTTATCAATTCATCAGGTGGTGATATCTTTGCCGCCTCCGAAATTTACGATATGCTCGCCGAAAGCAAGGCTACAATCAAGGTCATTTTTGCCGCCTCTGCCGCTTCATACATCGCTTGTGCGTGCACATCTGAAATTGTGCCAACAGGTATGCTTATGATTCATAATGTTTCAAGCTATGCCGCAGGCGATTACAATGACATGGCGCACGAATCGGGTGTGTTGCTCAAAGCAAGTAAAGCCGTTGCAACAGCGTACAGACTAAAAACCGGTATGAGTGAAGACGAACTTATCGAACTTATGGATAACGAAACTTGGCTTACTGCCGATGAGGCGGTTGAAAAAGGTTTTATCGACAAAATTACCGAATATGCCGCTAATAAGCCCGTGGAAGTTAAACTTGCGGCAAGCCTTAACGGTCTTATCCCTGACACAATTATCAAACAGATGAGAAGTGAAAAAACACAGCTTACAGCAAAGCTTGAATTACTCAAACGAAAGGATGTTGAATCAGAATGAACAGACAGGAATATCTTGACAAAAGAAATGCACTCTATGATAAGGCTAAACAGCTTATCGCAGAGAACAAACTCGCTGAGGCGAGAGGTAACACAGCAGATTGATAAACTTGACAGTGAGTTTGAAAATTCTGCCGTGAATATGGCAAATAAAAATGCAAAGGAGGGAATTAAAATGCCTGCGCCATTTGAAAATCACAAGACAAACATCGACCTTACAGATGAGGGTGAACAGGTAACAGATATGTACGCAACACTTGAATACAGAAAAGCATTCGCTAACTATATTCAGAACGGTGTACCCGTGCCACAGAAGTTTATGAATGTGGCATCACAGACCACATCAAGCACTGCGGCGGCTATTGTGCCGACCACAATGTATCAGCGTTTAATCGTTGAACTTGAAAAAATCGGCGAAATTTACGCAAGAGTGTTCAAGACGGCTTATCCGACAGCGCTCCTTATCCCTACACAGAACATCCGCCCGACAGCAAGCTGGGTTGATGAGGAAAAGGGTTCAGACCAGCAGCAGGTAACTACTGACAAGGTTGTCTTTGCCGGCTATAAGCTTGAATGCAAGGTTGCGTTCTCGCTCTTTATGACCAAAACGGCGCTTGACACTTTTGAATCACAGTTTATCGACCAGATTAAGAACGCAGTTGTTAAGGCTTGTGAAATGGCAATCGTTAAGGGTTCGGGTTCAGGTTCGCCAACCGGCATTCTTTCTTGCACTCCCCCTGAAGGCCAGACAATTGAAATTGCAAAAACCGGCAAGCTTACATATTCAACACTTTGCTCTGCTGAGGCGGCTCTTCCTGCTGCATACGATGACGCTGTATGGCTGATGACAAAGAAGTCATTCTTTGCGTTCATGGGCATCACAGACAGCAACGGTCAGCCTGTCGCTCGTATGTCCGAAGGACTTAACGGCAAGCCGTCACTCTCACTTTTCGGTCGTGCTGTTATCCCAACAGACGGCTATATGGATTCGTACGCTGACACGGTTTCAGCCGACACAACCTTTGCGATGATGTTCAATCTTAACGATTACATCTTCAACGAGGTAATGGGTTTAAGTGTCAAGAAGTACGAAGAGGACGACACCGATAACACAGTCCTTAAAGCCGTAATGCTTGCAGACGGTAAGGTCGTGGATACTCACAGCCTTGTTAAGCTCGTAAAAAAGAGCGCTTAAAAGAGGTTTGAATTATGGCAGTATCAAATGAAATTGAAGCCGTAAAGGTTTCGCTCCGTATCAATACGGTGCTGTTTGATGATGAAATATCTGCCCTCATTGATTCTGCCAAAAGTGACATGGCAGGTGCAGGAGTTGATGTCAACGACAAAAACTCAACTGCACTTGTTATGCAGGCAATCAAATTCTATTGCCGTGCTTATTTTTCGGTGACAGCTGATAGCGAATGGGCACGGCATTACGAAGAATTGCGTGATGCAATGGCGGCGAGAGGAGCGCAAACAGAATGAATGCAGATACTTTGATTTTGCTTGTTTCGGGCTATAACGAAACAACAAACGATATCGGTGAAATCGTTCAGTCCGAAAAGCTCCGCAAGGTCTATGCTCAGCGGCAATATGTCAGACAATCCGAGTTCTTTCAGGCACAAGCTAATGGATTAAAACCCGAATGTATGCTTGAAGTTAATTCCTTTGAGTATCAGAACGAAGAATTTTGCTACCTTGACAATAGAAAGTTCAAAATCTATCGTGCATATCAAATCAAAGGAACAGAGCGTACAGAGCTGTATTTAACGGATGTGGTAGGTGAGAACAATGTCCTTGCCTAAAGCAGTTAAAATCACACAAAACGGCGTTGAGATAATCAGTAATGTTGACCGTATTCAATATACGCTCAAAGAGCTTGAAAGAGCCGCTCTGCGTGATGTTGGCAAGTTGGTATGTAAACGGTCACGACAAAAAATAAAACGCAGGACGGGACGCTTAGCGAAAAACACACAGTATTGGGTACGCTCAAAGCAAAAAATTCCTGATTTGCAGGTAGGATTTAAGCCAGGCGGATTTTACGGCTTGTATCAAGAAATCGGTACAAGCAAAGCTCCAAAAATCGGAGCATTGAGCGACGCTGCCGAAAGCAACATCAAAGACATTATAAAGATTGAACAGCAATACCTCAGTGCCGTAGGTACAGAAGAGGCAGAACGCAAATTGAACGAGGGGGAATACAGCGGTGAATAATATCAAGAAATTTTTGAAAAACTTATTCGCTGAGTATGCACCCTCTTATTTTTTACAGGCAGAAAGCGGATTTCCTCGCCTTGTATATGAGGTTAAACAGCTCTACACGGATGAGCCGTATGACAAGTTTGTTGTGACCATTAATGTTTATGATAGGCAGACTACGGCGGACATTGATGATGTTGTGGATAGAATCTACGACAACATAGCAAAGGCTACATACTTGGTTGATGATGTTTTTTACAAATTCTACAACAATTTTGACCGGCAGTATATTGCCGAATCAGACAAATCAATAAAGAGAGTGATGTTCACTCTCGAAATGAGGAAATACAACAGAAAGGATGATTAAAATGGCAACAGTTAAGCCACGAAAAATTAAGCCATATAGCGGCTATTCGGCGAAAACCGCCGACAGAATGCTCCTTGATGCAGGTGCGTTCTTTGTGAATTACGACCCTGCTACAGACACATACGCAAGTGCAAAAAAGGCAGGCAAGTGCCTTGGTGTAACAATCAAAGGCGGTGAATTTTCGGCAAAGCCGACACTCAGACGGCTTGAATTTGACGGCGTAAAAACAAGAACTAAAGGCGATACGGTAGTTGACGGTTGGGAGGTTTACATCAAGGCAACCCTTGCCGAGATGACCACAAAATTTCATTTATGGTCTTGGAATTGCCGACAAAGGTACAGACGAAAAGGTCGTAGGCTACGATGTAATCACAGGTAGAGATGTTATTCTTGACAGTGACTACATTCAGAACATCACTTGGGTAGGCTGTCTCCTCGGAGAGGATAAGCCGTGTATTATTCAGGTGTTTAACGGCTTTAATGAAAACGGTCTTACACTTGCAATTGCCGACAAAGACAACGGTAAGGTAGAAGCTCAGTTCTATGGTAACCTTTCACCTGAGGTTTATGATTCGGAGGACGAAATCAAACCACCGTTTAAAATTTTCAGACCGACAGAAAAAACGGAAACAACGGAAACATCGGAGGCATAATTATGAGAAAATTAAGCATTAAAGACGCATTCACTCTTGCTCGCATTATCAAAAAAGCAGACATCAAAGAGGAAATTGCAGACTTTGCAAATCGTATCGCTATTAAAAATAACAGCAAAGATGAAACAGTCAACACCGAAGCGGTCGGTCTTGAATTTGTGATTACTCTGTTAACTTCTTTGGCAACCAAAGAAACAGAACAGGAATTCTATTCATTGCTGGCCGATATCAGAGGCGACATTACGGCAGATGATGTAAGTAAATTAAGTATCCCCGAGGTTCTTGACAATGTAAAGGCAATCATCAGGGAGAATGATATTAAGAGTTTTTTTACCTCGCTCTCAGCCTTGAAGTAAGAACATATGGAATGCTCGTGCAGTATTGTTGCGGTAATACTGCCGTACTGCATGAGCTGTCTTTTTCAGATGCTGTCAAAATTATCAAAAACGCTATAAATGACCGTAATGACGAATTGCTTTACAAAGCCTATATTTTGACTGTTGTAGGAAATTTCACAGGCTTGTCGTACATGGATTTTGTAAACAAGGCAACAGGCTCGACACGGTCTGAAAGCGTTGAGAGTGTCAATACAGAGGAAATCGAAAGAAAAGTTGAAAACTATCTTGATAACTACAAATGGGAGGAGGTGTAGCTAATGGCTGTTGAAATATTTAAGCTGTTTGGCTCTATTTTCGTCAACAATGATGAAGCAAACAAATCAATCGCCGAAACCGAGAAAAAAGGTAAAGGTGTTGCCGCAACCTTAGGTAACGGTATCAAAACCGCAGGCAAATGGGGAGCGGCAATGGTCGGAGGTGCGGCGGCAGGTGTCGGAGCATTATCGTCAGTTGCCGAAAATACCAGAGAATACCGCACCGAAATGGGTAAACTCGACACAGCTTTCACCACAAACAAATTTACAGCGGCAGACGCAAAGCAAACATATTCCGACCTCTATGCTGTGGTTGGCGACAGCGGACAAGCAACTGAGGCGGCTAATCATTTATCATTGCTTTGCGATTCCACAAAAGACCTGCAAAGTTGGACAGAGATTTGCACAGGTGTTTACGGTCAATTCGGTGATTCCTTGCCTATTGAGGGTTTGACAGAGGCGGCAAACGAAACCGCAAAAGTTGGACAGGTAACAGGTCCGCTTGCCGATGCTCTTAACTGGATGGGCGTGTCAGAAGATGAGTTCAACGAAAAACTTGCAAAATGCTCATCAGAACAAGAAAGACAGCAGTTAATCACATCCACCCTCACATCGCTATATTCTGATGCGTCGGCTCAATACAAGAAAACAAATGGCGATGTAATGGAATCTAACAGAGCTCATCAGCAGTTGTCTGACACTATGGCTCAGATTGGTGCTGTCGCCGAGCCTGTCCTTAACTCTCTTATCGGTCTTGGCGGTAAACTCCTCGAACAGCTCTCACCATTGATTGAGAGTGTGGCAAACAACCTTGCCCCTGTTTTAATCAACATTTGCGAAGAGGTAGCACCGATAATCGTGTCAATGCTTGAACAGATTATGCCGTTGATTGAGGAATTGCTGCCGTTTATAGCTCAGCTTATGGAGCAGTTAGCCCCTATCATCGTACAGATTGTGGAGCAATTATTTCCGCCTTTACTGCAGATTATACAGAACTTGTTACCGTATTTCATGCAGATAATTCAGGCTATAATGCCGTTATTAAGTACGCTTGTAGAACTCTTAATGCCCGTTATCGAGGTGTTCGTTCAGCTTGCCGGCGTATTGCTCAATGGATTGTTGGTGGCACTTACTCCGATTATAGAGGATTTAGCTACATTTTTGAATGATTTGCTTACACCTCTTATCCCGATTATCAGTGAGTTGTGCGATACAATTGTCGGCACTTTACAGCCTGTTTTTGAACAGCTATCGCCTGTTATATCGCTGGTTTTTGACGCTCTTCGCCCGGTTCTTGACCTACTCGGTGAAATGCTTGAAACACTTATTCCTGCACTTGTTCCGGTGATTGAATGGTTGGCGCAAATCTTTTCGGAGGTTTTAGGCGGTGCAATTAAAGGAGTCAAAAAAATTCTTGAACCGCTTTCGGGGATTTTCAACGGAATTGTAGATTTTGTAAAAGGTGTTTTTTCGGAAAACTGGGAACAAGCGTGGAACGGTGTTGTTAACATTTTCAAGAATGTTTTCAACCTTTTACCTGCATTCGTTGAGAATGTAATCAACGGCATTATTTGGATTATTAATAAATTGTTGGAGGGCGTAAACTGGGCAACATCAATGATTGGTTGGGAGATTGACCCGATACCTGAGGTAACCTTGCCTCGTTTTCGTGCCGGTATTGATTATGTCCCACATGATAAGTTCGCCGCATATCTTGATGCCGGCGAGGCAGTTCTCACAGCCCAAGAGGCTGAGGAGTATCGTCAGTCAAAGCGTGAAGGCAGAGGCTCAGTCTTTGAAAACGATTCCACTAATATCATCAACAACATCAGTATTAATATTCCCTCTGTTGCAATTAATAACGACATGGATATTGACAGCTTGGTTGATGATATCAGCAACAGGCTTGCCGATGAAATAACAAGGAGGCAGAGAGCATATGCATAACTTTTATTTTGCAGACAAATGGCTGTCTTATTTTTGTGGCAGATTCGTACAAGCTCCACAGCACGAAATTTCCAAAAGGGATATTTCAGCAATTGAAATCCCATACAAGGACGGCGACATTCTCCTCGATAATGGCAGGTGGCAGAATGTGGAGTTTGAAAGAGAAATTTGTTTTCTGCCGTATTTGTCTGAGATGTCCGCACATCATCTTGCTAAGGCTGTTACTGAATGGCTGACCTTAAATCGGGGATATCAGAAGTACAAAGACACTTATAATCCCGGTTATTTTACTAAGGCTTACATATCAAATATTGATAGCATTGTACGAGAGTTGCCCTCGTTGCTTACAACCAAAATCAAATTCAATCGTGTTCCTTGGTGGTACTCAGAGATTGGTGCTAAACCTATTGAATTAGAGGTTAATAAGGCGGTGAATTTGCGTAATCCCGAAAAATACGCAAGTTTACCAACTGTCAAGATTACCAATACAAATACAAGCAGTGGCAGTAACGCTAAGGCTAATTTAACTATTAACGGAACAAAATATACATTGTCTTGCGTTGCGGGATATGACTACGCTCTACTCGACGGCGAATCGATGCAGAATAGAGCGTATAAGTCTGACGGTACATCGAAATTCATCAACGATGCATTACCACCCGAATTTTTTGTCGGAAACAATCAGGTTACGGTTACAGCTGTTAGCAATGCCGAGGTTAGCATTACCCCGAATTGGAGGTGTTTGTAAATGTTTTATCCCTTGCTATACGAATTGAAAAACACAACCCATATTTTGAATCAAAATGCAATGTTTAAAATCGGTATGATGACCGAGATTATAAGCGGAAAAGTTACCGAAGAACGCAACGGCAACTATTTGCTTGAAATTGAGCTTTTGGTGACAGATGACTGCGCCGATTTGCTTGATACACAACTCTTTGTCAAAGCAAAACCAAATCCGACAGACGAACCGCAATTTTTTGAAATCTATAATTTGCAGTACAAAGATAAAAAATCCGTTGTAATCAAAGCAAAGCATATCAAGCATAATTTGTATAACAATTTTTTGGTTGAAGTACAAAATCAGACAGACATAATGTGCACACCTGCGGAATGGTGGTATCGCCTTTGCACGGGACATGAGGAGGGCTTGCAAACGCAAATGACCTTGTGGGCGCACTACTTTAAATTTACATCTGATATCACCACAAAATCCTCTATGACACTCGGTTTTGTTACTCCGTGTACTCTCGGAGATTTTATGGGCGGAGCTGACGGCTCACTTGTTGATGTTTTCGGAGGCGAGTATAAATATAACAATTTCAATGTGTCTCTTTTAAAAAGCCGTGGAACAACTACTAAATACCATTTAAAGTGGGGGAAAAATCTGAGCAGTTTAACGCAAACGCTTGATTCGGACGATATTTGCTCGCACGTGGCGGCATATGCCACTTGCCATGATACATATAGCGACAAGAACTTCGTCCTCTGCTCTCAACCGCAAGAACTCAAAACCCATAAATCTAAGCTTATTAAGGTGAAAACGGTTGATGTTTCGGACGGCGGTTCGGTCTACATCGGCGATGAAACAGGTTACTGGGATTTCAACGCCCACACAGGTGAGAACAAGGACTTCTTAATCCAAAAGCTAAATATTCAGGCACAGGTTTTAAGAGGACAACTCGTAAACACAAACGGAGCGCCTACGCTTAATGTAAAAGTTGACTATCCGCCTACACTTAATGAAATGCTTGGACTGCATTTATGCGACACGGTGTATGTTGATACTGAAAACGATAGCTTACAAGCCAAAATAATTAAAACAGACTATGATTTCGTGCTTGAACGTTGGAACAGTCTCGAACTTGGCACAGCGAAGTCAAAGTTATCTGATTATATAGTTAAATGAGGTGAAAACATTGAATATTAACCATACCAAAATGACACTCGAAATCAACAGCTGTAAGAATTACGAAATCTTAGAAGTCAGACAGGGCGATAAAGGCTCACGCATTATTGATTTTGCGTTTACCGTCAACGGTGAAACTGTTGACCTTGCCTCTACGATGTCAGCAAAAGTCAATGCTACGGTTGACAATGTAATCGTTGCGGACAGCGTAGCCGCTGTCGTTGACACCGAAAATAATGTAGTCACAGTTACGCTTACAGACACAATGCTCGCATTATCAGGCATTTGTAAAATGGACATTGTGCTTACAGAAGGCGATGAAATTATAACTGCTGAAACCGTTGTTTGCGTGTAGGAAAAAGCGTAATCAACGATGACAGTAAAGCTTTCCCGGGTGCAAGCTCTATTGCGGAAATCACAAAAGAAGTTGAAAATGCAAGAGGCGGTCAAAATTCGCTTGGAATAAGGCTTGATACGGTTGACACAAATCTTACGAAGAAAGCAAACAAAAGCGACATTGATTCAATTAACTCCCGTTTGCAAAGCACTGAGACAACGCTGAAAAACAAAGCTAACATAACTGATATGAGCAACGGTCTTGCGAGCAAAGCAGATAAAAATACTACACTCGCTCAGTTAAGCAAGTTAAATGATGATATAGGAGATATACCCCCAATTTTAAATTCGACAGTTAAATCTGCTGGATTCGAGGTATTAGAATTAGAGTGGAGCGAGGGTGTTGTTGATAGTGCAACTGGAAATGTAGGCAAGTCTAAAACAATGCTATTACGGATTTCATACCTGTTTCTATTCTTGGAAATGACACTATATACATTACACCTCAAAACGGCTGTAAATTATATATTTATAAGTATGATGCGAACAAAAACTATACAGGCATTTTAGCGAATGGTGTAACAAAAGAAGTTGTAATCATTCCTAATAGTCCATTTTATCGCTTTATGCTACAAAAAACAGACGGAACTAAATTCCCGATTAGCATTGCTAATTTATGCGCTGTATCTGGAATTAAATCAGGAGCACTTACTAAGAAACTGAATGAATTAGCGTCATTTACAAAACCTTCTTTTTTATTAAATACAAAAAAGAGAATTGATGCAGAAGATATTTTTCCGTTAATTAAGAATTATCATATTAACGGAAATACGGGCTATGAGTTTGCTTCCTCTAAAAATGTTATGATAAGCGATTTTATTCCTATTAAAGATTCAGAAGGAAATTTACTTGTTGAAAGTGTTGAATTTATTTTTAATGGTAAATCTCCAGCTGGAAACGCTGTCATGTTTTTTTATGACAAAAATAAGGCATATCTTAACAGGCAAGTGATTGCAAATGTTGATTCAGAACGCATGACCGTTATGCTTTCAAACTATCCAAACGCCAACTTAGTGCGTTTACAGTATAGACTTGATATTTTGCCATCCATGAAGATTTATTTGAACGCATCTTCAAATTTTTACGAATGGTTGAAAATCAAAAGACAGCAAATCGTTGATGATGCGAAAATTGATGTCGGAAAAAATTACTATTTAGTCAAAGGCGAGCCATTGGAGTTATTTAGACACGGAATGATTCGTAAAAAATATGGTAATTATTCAAAACCCGAGGGCGATTATCTTATTTCGTTGAATAACAATCCGGGTTACTCAAGGGATTATGTATCAAAGTTGGTATTTAATGTCCCGGATACTGTTACTGGAAACAAGCTTGGTATATATGAGCCATTCACTTCTGCGCCTGCGTTTAGACTTTACGATTTGGATATGAAGTCACTGGATTATCAGTACATTAATATCTATATGTCAGATAACTAAAATAGCTAACAAAAAGCGTAATATATGCTTTTTTGGCGATTCTCTAACAGCTATGGGATATATTTCAAAACATGTGAAAGACAAATTAAAAGAATATGGATTAACAAATACAAAACTCGTAGGAGTGAACACGAATCTTGACGATAGTGAAAATCGTTATACAGCAACAGGTGGCTATAGTTGGGATAATTACACCAAAGACCCCGCGCTCTTGCCAAGTAACCTCGGAAATAATCATCTGTGGAATCCAAATACCAACGACATTGATTTTAATTATTTTATGCAAAAATATGGAAACGATGAAAATATTAATTATGCAGTGGTATTGGTTGGTTGGAATGATTATGATATGCGAACCACTACATGGAAGGATTATGCCACAGAAGGAATATCTGCTATTGAAAGAAAGGCGAGAAAGTTTATAGGTAGATTACATGAACAATATCCGAATTGTAAAGTTCTTTTGGTTGGATATCATGTATCTACAACAGCAGAAAGAAATATGCACCCGAATTTACCTTATGAAGCAAGAAATAAGTTCGTGTGGGAATTGAATGATTTATATAAATCCTTAGAACATGAATTTTCATTTGTGTATTTCATTCATACAGCTTCACAATTTGATAGCTACAATAATATGAGAAAGAATGAAACGAAACCTAATATTTATGCAACAAATAAAGTTGAGATGGTTACAGATGATGTGCATCCTGCCCCAGAGGGTTATTATCAATATGGGGACGCAGAATTAAGATGCTTAATGTATCTTATGCAAAACGAAAATTAACTCTTTTAAAAAAATATCGAAAGGATGATAACAATGAAAGAAAACATTTTACAGGCATTATTTGCCACGGTATGCGGTGCTATTGTCGCATATCTTAACATCTTGCTTGTACCGTTTGCGGTGATGATTGCGGTAATGATTATCGACTACATCACTGGAATGGCACAGGCATACATAAGCCACACGCTGAACAGCCGTGTCGGTGTAACAGGCATTATCAAAAAAGTAGGCTATATCGTAGCCGTAGCAGTCGGAATTGTTGCAGATTATCTCATCAGCTCGGCACTTGTCAACTGCGGAATCGACCTGCGGATTAACTACTGCATCGGCATGATTGTTACGATTTGGTTTATCATCAACGAGTTGATTTCAATTTTAGAAAACCTCTCTGAAATTGGTATTCCATTGCCGAAATTTTTGGTATCAATCGTTAAGAGGCTAAAAACCACAGTCAAAGTAAAAACAGATGAAAGTGAGGAATAATTATGTCAACAAAAAGAATCTATCTCAGTCCGTCGAATCAGAACAGAAACACCTATGCAACGGGCGGTACAAATGAAATGGCTCAGTGCGACAAAATTGCCGCCGCAACAGCCAAAGCTCTCAAGCGTTGCGGTTTTGAGGTTATGGTCGCAAAGTCGGGAACGCTTATGCAGACACGCTGTCCCGAATCGGACAAGTTCGGTGCAGACATTCATATGCCGATTCACACCAACGCTTTTAACGGCAAATACACAGGCGGTACAAGAGTGTTTTGCCTGAACTCAAACGGCAGAAAGGCTGCCGAGGCGGTAAAGTCTGCCCTCGGAGCAATTTCACCGGGCAAGGACGATTCAGTCAGCTACAAAACCGACCTCTACGAAATCAATGTGCCGAAGGCATTAACCGTGTATGTTGAGTGTGAGTTTCACGACACTGTGACAGGCTCGGATTGGATACGCAAGAATACAGTTGCAATCGGAGAGGCAATCTGCAAGGGTATGTGTAAATACTTCGGCTATAAATATAAGTCGGCAAGCTCATTAGGCACAACAAAGCCTGCACAGACTGCAAAGCCGACAACATCAAAGCCGAGCACATCAAAAGCGTTTAAACCGTACATTGTCAGGATTACCGCAAATGACGGTGTGAACATCCGCAAAGGTGCAGGCACGAACTATCCCGTGTGTGGCTCAATCGCCAAGGGCGGAGCATACACGATTGTTGCCGAAAAAACAGGCACAGGCGCAAAAAAGTGGGGCAAACTCAAAAGCGGTGCCGGCTGGATTGCACTTGATTACACTGCGAAAATCAAATAAATACATAAAAAAACCAAACACATAATTGCAAAAATATTCCCCTCACCTATCTTTAGTGACAGTGTGAGGGGAATTTGTTATTTGTTATTATTTTCTGTTGCAATCCTTTCAAGTTCACGGATACAGTTTACAAATTAAAGGTGAGGTGAATATCAGAACTTTTTCTGCCTTGCATTTGCCTAACATTTTTAACCGTTTTTCTTGTATTTTAGCATATTTTAGCAGATAAAAGGCAAAAAAATAACCGCACTAAAAAGCTTAAAAATGGCTTTATAATGCGGTTTTTTCTATGGTCGAGGTGACAGGACTTGAACCTGCGGCATCTTGGTCCCAAACCAAGCACTCTACCAAACTGAGCTACACCTCGAAATGTTGCTTAATAACAACAGCTTGATTATTATATACCATATTTTCGGATTTGTCAACATAATTTTCGTTTTTTATTCAAAATTAATTCAAATATTTTGAAAGTCACCATAAAACAGACCGAAAATGTGGTACAAAACAGCCGTCCCTGCATAAGAAACGGCTGTTGGTGCAGGTAACTTGCAAGGGGGATAGGAATGGGGAAAATGGGGGATTTTGTTAGCTATATGTAAGCTACGGAGCATAATTATGAACAATTCAAGATAATATAAGACTATATTTTGTTGATTGCATTCACCAATTCTTTGGGGTTAATGTGGGTGTAAACCTTTTCGGTCAAGTCCATTTTCGACTTGTGACCGACTATTTTTTTGATGATTGTGTGGTTCACATTTGCCGATACAAGCATTGAAATGCAGGTGTGTCTTGTTTCGTGTATGGTGTGGTCCAAACCCAAATCGTTTTGCAGAGGTGTCCAGTAGTTGCGTTTAAAGTTATCGTATTTCAGCGGCTTGCCATTGGTGTTATTCAGAACATATCCACATTGAGAATCGCTGATGAATTTCTGCCAAAACGGCAGTACTTTGTCTGCTATAGGCACGGTTCGTACACCTGAATCGGTCTTTGAACTTTCAACAAAGAAAGTCTGTTCGTAAAGGTTTACATTTGAAATTTTTAGGTCGAGCAATTCGGACACACGCACTCCCGAATAAATCAGCATAAGCACTATTTTTACCGAATCAAGATTTGAATATTCCCACAAAAGATTTATTTCGCTTTCCGAAAACTTCCTGCGTGCTCGTTTTGTTTCATCTGACTTGGCATTGATTTTCAATTTTTCTGCAAGATTATTATGGAGCATATCGTGAAATATGCAGTATTCGTAGATTTTGTTCAACAGAATTTTAATTCGCCTAACCGATTGATAACCGTTGTTGCAGTTGTCGAGAACTCGTTGCATATCAATGATTTTTATATCGGACATCTTGCGATTGTATAACATTGAGCATTGTTTGTATGCCGCATTATACTGCCTTTTGGTGTTCGGATTTGTGTCTTCGGTGATGAACTCCTTGTACCAAAGTTCATGAATTTCTGAAAAAGTGCGTCTTGCCGAATCAACATCAAACGGGTTTTGATTGTAATCAGCAAGAGCGTTCAGAGCTTTCGGCTTGTTGGGAAAGTAGCCTATAACTCTGCGTTCCTGATTGCGTGTTTCTTTGTTGTAGCCTATTGTCACGCAGGCAACCCACGGATTGCGCCTGTTTCCGCTCAGCTTATAAACAGAGCCGTAGCCGTTAGGCAGTTTCATTTTATACACTCCTTTTGCTTAAAAAAGGGTGCAAAAATCCCTTGTGCTTTAAATTACTTGAAAAACACAAGGGATTGTGATACAATTATTTTGCATTAAACTGCATCATCTGCACCCTGTGTAGGTGATTCCGCTCAATTCGACTGGTACTCGAATTGAGCGGATTTTTTTATTTAATTCTATTTAATCGGCAGACCATGGCTGTCGGTGTATGAGCCTGCGGCAATTCTGATTATATCAACAATCCAGCCTATGCCGAAAAGTCCGCCTGTGAAGAGGTAGAGGATACCCATACCTGCTTTACCTGCATAGAAGCAATGAGCGCCGAGCATACCGAGAACAACACACAAAATCAATGTCATACTTTTATCTTTAGGACTGCACAACTGATGATGAGATACAGTCGGAGGGGCAGAGGTCGCCACATTTGGCTGATTATTGATTATGTTCTGAATAATAATTGGTTGCTGTTCTGCTTTGTTTTCGGGATATTCAAGTTCGGACATACAGTAAGGGCAAAGTCTGTATTCTTTGCCGACATTTGCACCGCAATTTTTACATACCATAGATAACACACCTTTCAAATAATAATGTCATAGTGTTTTATTTCTTAATCTATTAAGTTCCTCAATTTCATTTTTTGACAAAGGGACACTTAAATCTTCAAGTTCCGGACAATACATATAGTAACCTATGTAAATTCTGCACTTAGGACATCTTCCCGTGCGTAAAAATACTGGTAAATAATAAACATATGGGTGTGTATTATCTGTTTTGTTTATACTATAAATTTTATTGTCATACCCCTTACAAAAATCACAACTGTTTGATGTAGTTAATTGCATATAACTCAGGTTTAAGTTGTGCATTGCTTTAATTTGTCGTTTAAAGCTTTCGCACTCTTTAGTAAGTATAATGTCAGGAAACATTTCAGGATGTTCTTTCTTGCCTTATCCTCAATTTGTTTTGAAAGTTCTTTGTTTAACAATTCGGCATACTTTATTACTCGTAGGTACTGCTTTTCAGTAAGGTGCATTTTCTCATATGAAAGAGAATCAGAAATCTGATTAGATTTTAAAAGACATTCTACCGCTAAATCTAAATCTCCGTTCGCTTTGTGATTGGTAGCGGCTTTCTGCAATAAAAACATAACCTCAGAGTTTATACACGGAATGGCTCTTATATTTTCAACAGTGCTTACATCATAACTACCACAAGTAACGGGTATTTTTTCTAAAGAAACGTCGCTTTGATTATCTGATTTTAGAGAATCAACAAATCTTAAATTTTCGTCGGTCAAATATGAACTGTATTTGTTGGATATATCTTCAAAAAAATTATTTATTTTATTTTGCTTGCCCTTATCAGTTTTCAATTTATTGGCAGCTAAAAGAGTGGATTTCCAATATCTAAGAATAAATCTATTTGTATTTTGCTCGTAGTTATTTTTCAATTCTTTTAGTTGTTCTTTTGGTAAAGGGTGTCCTGAAGTTTTTCGCACATTATATTTACAGATTTCTGTTAATATTTGTAAAGCCTTAATGTAATTATTAAAATATGATTCAGGCTTTGCCGAATCTCTTATCCATTTTTCAGCTCCTGCATAATCACAGAAAAGTAAATATACAGCATTATCAGAAGATTCATTTCTATATTCATTGATAAATGGGTTTTCAAGTAAAGCATTTTTAACAGCTTGTGGTAGCTGTTCATTTGCGTCAACTTCTTTTTGAACTTCTAATTCCTTTGGAGTATCTGTTTTTGTAGGAGAATCTATTTGTTGGTGCGGTTCTGTTTTATGTGATTTGAATAATTTATCTAAAAATCCCATATTATCCCAACTTTCTGTAATAAAAATAATGTGCAGAACAGGCACTATAAATTGTAAAAAATTTACGGCTACATCAATAAATTATCTCTGTAAAATTCCATTGCTTCAACCATAAATTTATTTGTGACATTAAAATATTCGGCAAGTTCCCACGGTTCTGTTATGCCGTTGTGAACCGCTTCTTTCAGCTCATCCAAAGGGATGAGCTTTTTTATTGTGTGTTTCTTTACTTTTTGTTCCATTTTCCCTTTTACGGTTAATGGAGTTGTGAATAAATAAAAAGCACCTAAATCTATGTGAACTTCTTCGTGAGCAAGCAAAACTGTTTCCTCGGCAGTAGTTTCAATCTTGCTTTTGTCAAGAACTACAATTCCGTTTTCGTAAGGAAAAGAAAATGCTTTTGCTTTGTCAGTTTTGAAATAATCAACAGTTATCCCTTTTTGTTCACATTCAAAATAAATATCCTCTAAAGTCATTCAATCATTTCCTTTTTGAGATTTCTTAAATTTGATATAGCTAAGTATATCGTTTTTAAAATCTTCGCTTTCTCCTTCCATTTCTTGATAAGCAGCATACGAAAGTTCATCAAAATTTGCTTTCGGAAGAGGGGAAGAAACCTTTCTTGCAACATCTTCAACTAACTTTTCAATCTGCTCGTGCTGTTTCTTTTCTTCTTCGATTTCCTGCTCAGTCATAAGTCTTTCAACAGGAACACCGAGATAATTGGCTATTTTAAGGCGAGTTTGGTATTTAGGTAAAACACCGTTTTTCCAATTGCGTATAGAACCTTTACTCAAACCAACTGCAACCAAAACCGCAGTAACTGTTGTACCGTTCTCTTTACATATTGAATCCAATAAATCAAAGAACACAAAAATGCACCTCTACTTTTGTGCACTTTTCACGAAGTTCATATAAATGCACTTAAATTTCAAAAATGCACTTGCAAAGTACACTTTTATGCACTATAATAAACTTGTCAAGACGATGTGGGGACATTAACTTGACGAAAAAAGGTGTGTGAATGTGCACCAACTTTGTAATCTAATTTTTTTTTTTTTAACTGATTAAATTATAAAGGTATAGTGCACATTTGTCAACCTAAATTATCAATAAAAAAGGAGGTAATAAATTGTGGATTTTTACAAAATTGTGTCAGATATATGCGATAAAAGAAATATAACACTTTGTTCGTTACTCTCTCAATTAGAAATGAGTAAAGCTAACATCCGAAACTGGCGTAATGGCGTTATTCCTAAAATTTCAGTAAGACAGAAAATTGCTGAAATCACAGATACACCAGTTGAAAACTTACTGACGAATGAAGAAAAGTCAGTTGTCAACGAAATTCTTAAAAAGAACAGTAGGTAATACCACACAATCAATAATACCACAATCACAGTCCCATTAAACGGACTTAGCTGAAAAGAGGTGAAGAAAGACGGAAGTAATAATAATTTTAGGACTGCTAATGCTTTGCACAGCTTTTGTTTCAGCAGTATTAGCTATAAAAATAGTAGCCGCCCATTTGTATAAAATAATAGACAGCTACCTTGATAAGCACGACGCTCAAATTATGGATCTGATTAAGTGGGCAAAGGACGAAGACAAACATCAATGAACGCTTTTTCCAACAGGAGTAAGTTTTTTGCAACTCCTTTCTGTAAATCAAATTTTTGATTACTGTTATTTGATTTGTTTGCGGCTTCTATTTGATTTTTGAAATCTACTACTATAGGTAAAGAATCAAAAATCTTATAGACTGAATCATCAGTTAAGTATTGATCATATGCGATGCTTATAAGACCCATACGAGATAAAGACGATAAAGAAATTGATTTGTTGCTCAATTGAATCGCAAAACTTATTACTACAAAAAATATTAGTTTGCAAAATTCTATGACCGCCTTTTTCAAGCTCCATCCTTATTTCGCATATTGGCAAATTTTCTTCAACTGAAAAACATTTTAGGTTTTGGGCATCTATAGGCGACATTTGTTGAATGATGTCAGAAAAAGACGGATGAATTTTTTCGATTTTTCTACTGTCGAATGAATTGACGATTAACTTTTCAAACATTTCACGAATTTCGTCTTCATTCATAAGGTATTTCGCTTTTTCAAGAGCAGGTCCAATAATCGATTCTCTCGATTCAACTTTATGTTCTGTTGGAATATTATCTACACCCTTTTGAATGTTAGCTTTAAAGTCTTCCAACTTTTTTTGGCGCTTTAATTCGGCTTTTATTGAAGCATAATGTATGCCACCTACAGTTAAGTTTATGAAATCGGCTAACAGACCACCTACAACTTTTGTTGGTGGATTTGTAAGATTACTTACTGCTTCTGATTCTAAAACAGCTTTTGTAACACCATAAGCAGTATCATTTATGTTTTGGTCACTCATATGTGCACCACCTTTCTAAATAAATAATAACATTATTTGGGTAATAAAGCAATAAAATATCGAAAAGCAGGTGAGAAAATGGCAAAACTTAAACTTATTGACACAAAGGACAAGTTCCTTCTTGAAATTGACGGAACAGAAATTCCGTATGTTACAAGCTATCAGATAACACGAACGGTCAGCGAGGTTGTACTGCTCAAGCTGACACTCAGCGTTGCTGATGTTGAATCAGTCGAAATCGTTTCAGATAAAATTACCAACGAAAAATAGGAGGCGAAAAGTATGGACACAGTTCAGATGAACAAAAAAATCAAAGAAATTATGGATAGCAGTGATTTCTATCTGCTTTCTGAGGACGCCGCAAAGGCTATTGGAGTTGCTCCGCAAAAGTTGCGTGAACAGGCAAAGGACGAACCCGAAAAATTGGGCTTCAATGTAATTGTAGTCGGCACATCTATCCGTATTCCGAGAATACCGTTTCTCAATTATATTCTCGGTTCAAACCCGTTGAAAGGAGTGTAACAAATGTGGCATTTAAGAAACTATCCGACACGCAGAAAACTGCTCAAAGATGTGGAAAACCTCAGAGCAGAGAACAGACATCTCAGCATTGAACTGAGAAACGCAAGAACAGACCTTGCACTTGAAAAAACAGCGTCAAGCGGTTATCGTCACGAGAACAGAGAGCTAAAACGCAAACTCAAAGCCCTTGAAACGCCTGAATCCGAAGCATTCAATTTTGAATGTGTGGGGGTTGAAAATGCCAACGACTACAAGGTTGTTTGATGAAAAGAACATTTTGCGGACCTTAGCAAAATGTTTATCAAATATAAAGGTGGGAAAATATTTTGAATTACACTGATTTTATATCCTCAAACGGATACATATGCACTGAATCTGAGTTTGAAATTGCTAAAAGGCACACGCTAAGAACAAGTTGGCGGTTATTATCAGCCGATTTGGTGATGCAAACGGTGAACGCCTTGAGGATTATTACCTTGAACAGCTTATCAGGGAAGAACTCAGAGCTGAAAGAGTATCAAAGGCGTTGTTTGAAATGCAACTTGCAGGCAAAGAGAAATCCCGCATTGCTTAGGAACAGCAACACGGGATTAAACAAAAAGAAATTTAAACAAGCTCATTATATCATATTGAATCGAAAAATCAATAGTTAGGAGATATTAAAATGTGCGAAGTATGCAGAAGCACTCCGTGTAATCCGATGTGCCCAAACGCGCCGCAAGTACTGGTAATGGGGCATTGCAGAGCGTGCAACGCAGAACTCAGATATGATTATACATATTTCAGAGATACAAATGATGATATTTTCTGTTCTCGTGAATGTGCCGAACTTTTTCACGGCATTACCGAGGAAGAATGGTCAATAGATTAAGGAGGTAACATAAAATGACCAAAATTACAGAACCCGTTAATTTGCTTGAAACTGCTGATATGGAAGAAGTAAAAAATCTGTCAACAGTTAATGATGCAGAACCTGATTCAACCGATTTAATTCAGGTAGCTCAGATTCCTGTCATCATCGAGAATCTCAAGCTGGTTAAATCTGAAATTGAGAAAAAGGTAAACACTGCCTGCGAAATGATATGTACAGACGAAAACTACAAGGAAATCAAGAAGTTGCGTTCATCGCTCAATAAGGAATTTGCGGAATTTGAAACTCGCCGAAAAGCGGTTAAATCGGAAATAATAACACCTTATGAGGCTTTTGAAACAGTTTATAAGGATTGTGTAACAAATCCGTACAAAAAGGCAGATTCGGCGCTCAAGGGCAAAATTAACGCTACCGAGCAGGAATTAAAAAGGATTAAATACGAAAAGTCTATGAGTTATTTTGAAGAATATAAGAAATCACTCGGTATTGACTTCGTAACATATGAGCAGGTTAATCTGAATATAACCATGAGCGTATCTCTCAAAAAGCTAAAAGAAACCATTAAGACCTTTTTGGACAAGGTTATGGATGACTTAAAGCTTATCGCAACGCAGGAGCACAAGGACGAAATCCTGTACGAGTATAAGCGGTCTTTGAATGTATCGGTTGCAATAACTTCCGTAACAGAGAGGTACAAGGCTATTGAAGAAGAAAAAGCAAGGGCAGAAGCCGAAAGAGCAGAGCGTGAAAAAGCCGAGCAGGCTGTGAGCAACACTCTTCACGAATATGAACCGTTTGTTGCAAATGTGCCTGAAGAAGTTGCTCCTCCGGTTGAAGAAATATCAGAACAGCCACAGCAAGATGAAAAAGTTCTGTCATTGTCATTCAAGGTTTACGGTACAAAATCACAGCTTAAAGATTTTGCACTCACTGTTAAGCAGTTAATCAACGAAAGGGATTACGCTATGAGTAATTATAATAATCAAAACAATCAGATTCAGCAGAGAAAGCCGAAGTTTTTTTCGTCAATGCTCCAGACACAGGCTTTTTCAGAAAAGTCTTTCAAACTCAATGAAAGACCCGAAGGAAATTCAGAAATTTACGGCGGCTATCACATCTGTGGTGAGTACAAATCCTGCACTCGAAGAATGCGATGCAGCTACAATTCTTTCGGCGGCTCTTTGCGGTCACTCTCTCGGACTTCCTCCGTCACCACAGCTCGGTCAGTATTATATGGTCCCGTTTAAGGACAGAAAGAATAAGCGTACAACAGCTACATTTGTTCTTGGCTATCGTGGATACATACAGCTCGCTATTCGTAGTGGTCAGTATAAAAGACTTAATGTTGTAGAAGTAAAAGAGGGCGAACTACTTAACTGGGACCCACTCACCGAGGAAATAGCAATTAAAATGATTGAAGATGAAACAGAGCGTGAATCTGCCGAAACTATCGGATACTACGCTTATTTTCGCTATGTAAATGGCTTTGAAAAGGCTCTTTACTGGAGTAAGAATAAGATGAAACAGCACGCATTAAAGTATTCAGCCGGATATGCAAGCGATGTCAATAAGGGTACAAGTTACACTTTTTGGGCAAAGGATTTTGATGCTATGGCAAAAAAGACAATGCTCAGACAGCTTATAAGCAAATGGGGTATTATGAGTGTTGAAATGCAGACAGCATATGAAGCTGATAATCATATTATCAATGCTGACGGAACTCCCGATTATGACACCGATACCATGATTGATGCAGAAGTTCCTGCTGAAACACCTGAAATTTACAATTCATCTTCATCTGAACCGGATGAAGAACAGTTCTCTATTGATGATCTTGCAGAATGAAATGATTGATTTAGAGATAATAAGCACAGGCTCTAAGGGCAACGCAGTCTTTCTTGACGGTCAAGTCTTGATTGACTGCGGAGTGCCGTTCAGCAAACTTGTTGAGTGTGAAGTGGTTGACCGAGTTAAATATGTTTTTTTAACTCATCAACACGGAGACCATTGTAATGTTGCTACTCTAAAGCGACTGCTGTCCGAACACCCTTGTATTCGGATAATTTACCCCAATTATCTTTGCAAAAAAGCTTTTTTTATTAGGTGATACCTCCTTTCAATACAATTCTTTCATAGTCGCTCAGGATAAATGGTACTCAATCAGCAATATTACTTTTTTCAGCAGTACCACTTCGGCATGATGTTCCTAATATCGGCTGGAAGTTACACTTCAACACTCAACAGGGGATATATAAAGTTATATACGCAACTGATACATCGGAAATCGCTCATATAACAGCTAAGAACTACGATTTGTATCTTGTAGAAGCTAACTACTCAAAAAAACAGAATTACTTAATCGAATAAAAGATAAACGATTGAAAGGTCAATATGTGTACGAAGATAGAGTTCTTCGTACACATTTGAGCAAAGAAAAGTGCGATGAATGGTTGTATCAAAATATGGGTAATAACAGTTTCTTCGTTTATATGCACCAACATGAGGACTTAGTATGCTTACATCAGCGAACATAGTATCTTATGACGGATATAACTTAATAGTAAGACCGCATGAGCGTATCGGCAGAGAACTTGCACAGAAACAAGTACATGAAATTGAACTCAGAATTGTTGACGGACGCACGATTTCTGCCGAACAGCGAAGAAAAATATACGCAATCATCAGAGATATAGCATTTTGGTGCGGAGATAATCCCGAATGGATTAAAGAATATTTCAAGTTTAATTTTTGCGGTGAATTTGGCATTGAATACTTTTCGCTGTCTGATTGCGAAAAAAGCGTAGCAAGAGATTTCATAAGCTATCTGATAGATTTTTGTTTCTACCAAAATATCGGAACAAGAGATACTCTGCTTAATGTTACAGATGATATAGGCAGATACTTGTACAGTTGTCTTGAAAATCGTAAGTGTGCAATATGCAATGCACCAGGTGAAGTTCATCATGTTGACAGAATTGGTATGGGGCGAGATAGGGAACAGATTGTACATATAGGATTAAAAGCTATATGCCTTTGCAGAAAGCACCACGATGAAGCACATCGGCACGAAAAAGAGCTGTTTGATAAGTACAAAATCTACGGTATAGAGCTTGATGAATATCTTTGTACAAAGCTGAAACTTAATACAAAAAGAAAGAGGTGATACAGTGAATGGCTGGACAACCAAAGCGAGGGCTTGACTTTGCGGCTTGGGATGTTCACTTGTTCGATGATGATGAGAGATTTGATGTGCTTATTGATGCACAGGGTTGGGACGGCTTTGGAGTATTTTTTTGGATTTGTACCAAAGCTTATGCAACAAATGGTTACTATTATGAGTGGCGAGAAGAAACCAGTGCTGCCACGATAGCGAAACGAATGAGCGGTGGAATTAAATCAGATACGGTAAATCAGGTAGTTAAGCTTTGCTTACGAATTGGGCTGTTTGATAACGGGCTGTTTGATAGGGAGAGCATACTGACCAACAAAATGATGCAAGAACGATATATATGTACGCTATCGAAAAACGCTCCGTGCGAGGTCGCACAATAAATAGATTATATTGGCTTTTTTGAAAACGGAAGAAACAAAGGCTTATATAGTTATACCTGAAAATGAGCATAATCTCTCCGAGAATGAACATAATCTCTCCGAGAACGACACAAAGAAAAAAGTAAAGTAAAGGAAAGTAAAGTAAATAGAAATAATTATTATGCGATGCCGTCTGCAAATGCAGCCGACACCGCCGGTGAAAATATTTTTCTTACATTACCTTTGAACGATAAGAGTAATTATTCAGTTTCAAAATCTGATGTTCAGCACTACAAAATTTTGTATCCTGCTGTTGATGTAGAACAACAATTGCGTTCGATGTTGGGGTGGCTCGAAGCTAATCCGAGCAGGAGAAAAACAAGAACCGGCATTAAAGGGTTCATTACTAAATGGCTTAATAAGATCCAAGACAGAGGAGGTGTAGGATATGGATTCAATCAAGCGATAATGTCAAGAGAATAATGTCACCACAGCGAGCGGAGGAAATTATCCAACGGGCGAGAAAGTCTTCTAAAGAACTCACCCGAGAGAAAAAGCCGAACAAGAAGCAAAAGTGTTTAACTCAACACCCGGTAAGCTCATTGGCTATGAGTGCGAGAAATGTATGAACCGAGGCTATATTTACCGTGTAAAGGCAGGCGAAACGCCTTTCGGGCAGGTTACATATGATGTGGTTGCTTGCAAATGTGATTGTATGAAAATTCGAGATGAACTTCACAGAATGCAGAACAGCGGTCTTCAAAAACTTCTTAAACGATATACTTTTGAAAGTTACAAGACAACCTCAGATTGGCAGAAATATGTGAAAGATAAAGCATATGAGTACATTGACAAATGCTCTGATTGGTTCTTCTTCGGCGGTCAGCCCGGTTGTGGAAAGACACATATATGTACGGCTATTGTCGGAGCATTACTCAAAAAAGGCAAAGCACCTAAATATATGCTTTGGCAGGATTGATATTACCAAACTCAAGCAGGCATCGAGTAATTTAGAGGTGTATGAAGCTCTCATAAATTCATATAAGCAAGCGGAAATTCTTTACATTGATGATTTCTTTAAAACTCGCAGGGGCGATTTTGTCTCAACAGCTGATGTCAATGCTACATTTAAGATTATCAATTACAGATACAATGAAGGATTGCCGACTGTCATAACATCTGAATTATCACTTGAACAGATTTCGCAGATTGATGAGGCTTTAGGCAGTAGAATTTCAGAAATGGCTAATCCGAAAATTTTTATTAAAGCCGATAAAAATAAGAATTACCGTTTTACGAGAGGAAATGAAAATGATGTCTGAAGCACAGGAGCAATGTAAACTCATTAAATGGGCGGATAAATGTGTGCAAATGAAAATACATCCTGAACTTTCAATGCTGTACGCTGTTCCAAATGGTGGCAGAAGAGATAAAGCCGAAGCCGCACATCTTAAAAGGCAAGGAGTTAGGGCAGGTGTTCCGGATTTATGCCTTGCTGTGCCAAAAGGTAAATATCACGGCTTATATATTGAGCTTAAAGTCGGCAACAATAAGACTTCTGAACATCAGGATAAATGGTTGCAGAATCTTTCACGGTGCGGATACGCCGTAAAGGTATGTTATGGCAGTACATCAGCAAAGCAGACAATTGAAAAATATCTGCAATTGGGTGATTGATTATGAAATTGCAGGTTTGTCGAAAGTGTAAACACGAATATCATCCGTGTAGCATACGGAAATGCCCGTACTCTGAAAAAGGTTTGTACATCTGCGTTTACTGCTGTAAGCACTGTAGGTTTTGCAAGCCCGTAAGCACAGGCTTTGTCTGTGAATTTGAAAGAGAGAGAAAGCATTGAAAGCGAGAATACCCGTTAAGCTGAAAAAAGAGACTATGGCGGAGATTAACCGCCTTGCAGATAGAGAATATCAGAAAGTCAAGGACAAGGAAATTGCGGACGCCACAAGGCGAATTTTTTTTAAGACGATTGTATTTGCTTTGTATAAGGATTTCGGCTTTGGCCGTGATAGATGCGCAAAGGCACTAAAGTCTATGACCGAAATAATTGAACACTCTGACACTGACGAAGTGTTTTGGGAGCATATCGACCGTGTGGTTATCGACAAGCTGAAACTTGAATTTGAGAAGCGGGACTACACAGACAACGGAAAAGTTGTTAATTTTGAAGGAGACGAAGAAAAATGATTGATTGTACGAAAACTACAAACTACTTCAGCGAAAAGAAAAGAATGGGTAGACAGGCGAGCGGAGTGTGCAAACTTAGATGTACAGATTGCCCTATGGGCATGAGGAATAACGGCATAGGTGTTACGTGTTCGGATTTTGAATCATCTTACCCTGAACAAGCAATCGAAGTTGTTCAGAGGTGGAGCAATGCGTATCCGCAAAAAGACATTTCTTACGGAGTTCTTGAAGAACTATCCGAACGCTCAGCTTAGAATAGACGGAATACCTAAAGGTGTGTGTCCGTATGCCTTAGGACTGATAAACAGAGATGATTGTCAAAAAAAAGACCATAACTGCGGGTTGCATGTTATTGCCGAAAAAAAGGAGCGTGAAAAACAATGATTGAAAAAGAATTAAAAATCCGTGATTTTTGCGGTGACTATGCATTGGATATACCCGATTATAATGGTAGCAATTTCACTTTGTATTTCAATTCAAAGAAAAACGCCGAAAATGTAAAACGCATTATTGAGATTGACGGAAGTAAACCCAACGAAGCAACCGTGTGTGATATGCAAGAGATTAAGCACGAAAGTTGGGAATATGACAGCGAGGGTGTCGACTGTGCAATTTATTTATGTTCTGAGTGTGGTAATTTTATTGCTCTTTATGCGGGCGTTTTTAGCGAGGGTATTGATTTGTATCCATATTGCCCTTACTGCGGAGCAAAAATGGATAAGGAGTGAAAATAATGACAAGAACTGAATTTGAAAAGTATTTAGGTAAGGATGTAACAATTACTCTGTATGATGGAGCGATATACGCAGGCATATTACACCAAACTGGCGAAAAAGCTTTTGCGGACAATCCTAATTTATCAGTGCCGTTAAATTTTTATTTTTGTATTGATGAGAATAATGAAGTAGTTAAAAATACTGTATTTAGAGTGTCGCATATCCAGAAAATCAGCTGCAATGAAAAGTTAAGAATGACAAATTTTGAAAGGATTAAATCAATGAGTATTGATGAAATGGCTCGAAGTTGTATAGACTTTTTCAGTTGCCCGTACGGAACTCCGTATGTCGGTTGTCCTATGGAAAAGCGATTCAATGGCAGCTGTATTGACTGCACAAAACATTGGCTTGAAAGTGAGGTGGAAGAAAATGAAAGATATTAAAAACATTACCGTTAATTACGATAACGGCGAAATAGAAACCTTAAATAAAGGTGTAGTTGTTAGTTTTGATGAAATCGACAACGAAGAAGAAACTATCAAGGTCAGATATCGTATGTGCGATATTAAAGGCAAGGATTTGCATTTGATTGTAACCGCTGTTGTTGCGTTGGCGCAGGAACTTGGTATGCTTGACGAGGAGGAGCGTGATACGAATTGACGGTTAAAGATTATTTATATTCGGTCAGAGTTTCAGACAAGTTAATCAGAACGAAAGAACACGAGCTGTCGAAACTTAGGCTGAATATTGCACAGGTATCGGTTAAGCAGAACGAGCCTGTTAAGACATCAGGAGTGAATGACCCTATGCGGATTGTTGACAGGATTGCAGACCTTCAGGCTGAAATCAATCGGGAAATTGACAATCTTGTGCGGTTGAAAACTGACATCCGCAGTAAAATCAACGCACTTGACGATTACCGTTACATTGCAATTTTGACCGAGTATTACATAAATTGTCAGAGGTGGGAAGATATTGCAGAGTGTATGGAAATGAGCGTAAGGCATACCCTGAGGTTGCACGGCGAAGCGTTACAGGCATTCCGAAAAAAGTTCGATTTTTCGTAAAATTATTTTAAAATGTCATTGAATGTCACCCTTACCCTGCGTATAATGGTATTATGAAAGTTTGACAAACAGGACATATGTGAAACTCTCCTAAGATAAAAATTGCACAGACCGCTCTCGTTTGAGGGCGGTTTTGTGTTGTGTGTGGTTATTTTATACAAATTATTACTTTCTTAATTGTGCGGTTTACAGAAAAATGTAAAATTCGTTGAATTGTGTCAAATAATATGATAGATTAGTGGTATATAATAACTAAGGAGAGCTACATATGAGCGAAGAAAGTAAGGCAAAAACCTGTTTTGTTATAATGCCTATATCAGATCAGCCGAAATACCCTGCAGGTCATTTTGACAAAATATACGAACAGATAATTGTTCCTGCTGTCAAAGAAGCAGGATTTGAACCTATAAGAGCAGATAGCAATCAAATATGTGATTCGATAATGCAAAAAATTTTGAAAAATTTAGTTGAATGTGATATGGCAATTTGCGATTTAAGTTCAAGAAATCCGAATGTTATGTATGAATTAGGAATTCGACAAGCCTATGGTAAAAAAGTAGTTTTGATACAGGACGATGCTACTGATAAAATTTTTGATGTAGCAGGAATAAATACTGTTTTTTATAAGAGAGATAGGTTGTATGAAAATGTTATTAAGGCAAAAGATGATATTGCTAATGCGATAAAGGAAACTTATGAAAATGGTTCATTTTCGTTAATGAGTATAGCAAATTTAGAAAATGCAACTGTAGATAATTCCAAAGTTGATGAGGTCGTTTTCGATAGATTTATGATGAAATCAATATATTCAAAGTTAGATGCTATTGAAGATTCAATAAGAATGTTTTCTAATACGCCAAATGTTAGTGACGAATTAAATGTTGACCTTAATAATCGTGAATTTGCAAGCTTGCTTATGGAATGTCGATATGCATTGAGAAACAATCCCAATAATCTTGATTTACTTATTTCCTGTTATCAAAAATTGTTGAGAGTTAATAGTTTATTGATTAACAATAAGGACAATAAATTACTTACGCCTAAAGACTGTTTGATATTAAGAAATACACTGGCAGAATTGAATGACAGAATTAATGATTTAACGCTTAATACTGATTAATTGAGAGTGCATTTAGTACTCTCTTTTCTTTTGCTTATTTTTAGAATTTTCAGACAAAGAGAGGTGATACCGTGAAAGACAAATTAAATGCAAGACAGAGGAAGTTTGCGGAATATTATGCGCAGAGCGGTAACACCGTTCAGAGTGCGATACAGGCAGGATATTCAGAAAATTACGCAAACGCAAGAGCATATGAATTGTTGGAGAATGTTGGAGTTTCAAAATACATCAAGGAGCTTTCCGATAGGCTCAAAGATGAGCGCATTATGAGTGCAAAGGACAGACAGGTTGCTTTGTCCGACATTGCAAGGAATGACGGGCAGGACACCTCCGACAGAATCAGGGCGATTGACACGCTCAACAAGATGACGGGTGAATACACCGTTAAGGTTGACGCAAAGGTTGAGCAGTCCGAAAAGCTATCCGATGTGTTCAGACAGTTGGGTGGTGAGGGATTGAGTGAGTAACAAATTCCCGTTGTCACAAAAGTATATCGACTTTATCAACACAACAAATGTGTCGGCTGAATTTCTTGAAGGAACTACAGCGTCCGGCAAAACTACCGTCGGAGCAGGCGTTAAGTTTATGCGAATGGTGTCGCAGTCGCCGAAGAAACTTCACGCAATTGCCGCCAAAACTACGGGCAAGGCTGAGGAAACTATAATTCAACAGGACAACGGTATTCTCGACTTGCACCGCAACGCTGTCTATTGTGGTAACGGCGACAAGGATTACAAGCTGCCACATATCAAGTTTGAGGACAAAATTATCTATATTCTCGGTTACAGCAGTCGGGATAAGTGGGAAATGGTTCTCGGTGCGCAGTTTGGGTGCGTTTATATTGACGAAATCAACACCGCCGATATCGAGTTCATCCGAGAGATGTCAACCCGTAATGACTATATGCTTGCAACGCTGAATCCCGATGATCCGAGCCTGCCTGTGTATAAGGAGTTTGTCAACCGCTCCCGTCCTTTTAAAAAATATGAAAACGATGTTCCTCCCGAGATTACGGCGGAGCTTACCGAAGAACCTGTACCGAATTGGCGGTATTGGTTCTTTTCTTTTGCCGACAATTTAAGTCTTACACCCGAACAGATTGAAAAGAAAAAGAACTCTGCACCGAAAGGTACAAAGCTCTATAAAAATAAAATCTTAGGTTTGCGAGGCAGAGCAACAGGACTTGTGTTCCCGAATTTTGAGAGGACAAGACACATCAAATCAAAAGAGTGGGCAGGAAAGTTTTTGAACTGTAACCGCAAGTCGGAACACTTTGTTCAGTTCACCGCAGGTCTTGATACCGCCTATTCGCAGAAGTCGCCTGACACTATCGCAATGACATTTTACGGCATTACCAATCACGGCAAGTGTGTTCAGCTTGATGAAAGAGTTTATAACAACGCTGAAATGCAAACGCCTATTGCCCCGAGTGACACGGTGAAGAATTTTATTGATTTTCTTGACCGCAACCGTGATGAATGGGGCTTTGTACGCACGGCTTTTATTGACAGCGCCGACCAAGCGACTATTACCGAATTTCAAAAGTATAAGCGACAGCACGGCTGTGTCTATGACTTTGCAAATGCATGGAAGAAAACGAAGATTATCGACCGAATCAATCTTGTACTCGGCTGGCTTGCCACCGACTGTTATTTTGTGCTTGAACATTGTAAAAACACGATTGCCGAGTTTGAAATTTACAGCTGGCGAGAGGATAAAGACAACACACCCGAGGACGGTCACGACCATTGCATTAACAGCGGTCAATATGCGTGGCTGCCGTTTAAAAATATTATTGGAAGTGAAATAAATGGGGCTGATTAACAGAATGGCTGAATCTATCAGATCTGGAATTAAAAACTTTTTGCAGATTACTCCTGCAAGCGACAAAACAATTACCGTCACCGAAACAAGCAATCATCTGACCGAGTGCTTTATCAATCGCATTTGGTATTGGGGCAACAGCAGACAGCTTGCGGAGCTGTACAGGCAGATTGATACAAACAAAACTATGTTTTGGGCGGCAAAAAGCACAAAGGGGCTTGAAATTCGTAAAATACACACGGGCCTGCCGGCACTCATCTGCGAAACGCTTGTGAATATCGTAATTGCCGACTACAACGGCACAGATGTTACAAGTAAAAATTCAACCGCTTATGCAGAGCGTTGGGAAGACATTGAAAAGCAGAACAAGCTATCCGACACGGTTAAACAAATGCTTCGTGACCTATGTGTTGTCGGTGACGGTGCTTTTAAGGTCAGTTTTGACACGGCTGTATCAGATGTTCCGATTGTTGAATGGTATCCTGCCGAAAACATCGACTTTACATATGTGCGAGGCAGAATCCGAGAGGTTAAGTTTTACACCGATTACACGCAAAAACACCGCCGTTACCGCTTTGAAGAAACATACGGTTACGGCTATATTCACTATGCTTTGTATGATGACAACGGCAAAGAGATTGACCTGCACACGGTTGACGCTCTTTCGTGGATTGATTCAAAGGGTGTTACATTTGACGAATCATATATGTGGGCTGTACCTGTCCTTTACGGCAAATCGTGCCACAAGGGCAGAGGTGCGGGCATTATCGGCATAAAAACAGACGCTTTCGACAGCCTTGATGAAGTGTGGTCACAGTGGATGGACGCACTCAGAGCCTGCCGAACAAAGCAGTATGTGCCTGATTGCCTTGTTCCGAGAAATCCCGAAACCTGTCAGCCGATATCGCCAAATCCGTTTGACAACCGATTTATCACCGTGGGCAACGATATGTCTGAAAACGGCAACGGCAACAGGATTTACACCGAAAGTCCGCAGATTCAGCACGAAAGCTATTTGAGTTCATACATTACTGCCCTTGACCTCTGTTTGCAGGGTATTATATCGCCGTCAACTCTCGGCATTGATACGAAGAAGCTTGATAATGCAGACGCTCAGCGTGAAAAGGAAAAGACAACCCTTTACACAAGGCAGAACCTTGTCAAAATCACGCAGAACGCACTTCAAAGCCTTGTTGCAGTTGTACTCAATGCAGACGGGGAACTTAACGGCAAGGGTATTGTTGAGGGCTTGGAAGTGTCCGTAAACTTCGGCGAATATGCAAATCCGAGCTTTGAAAGTCAGGTTGAAACCGTGTCAAAAGCAAGACAGGGCGGTTTGATGTCAGTTGAAACCTCGGTTGATGAGCTTTACGGCGACAGCAAGTCGGAGGATTGGAAAGCCGAAGAGGTGCAGAGAATTAAAGAGGAACAGGGTATTGCAGGCGAGGAAGAAACTTCTCCATTTGATGATGTTGACCTTACCGACACGGGCAATGAACCCGATAAACCCGAAGATATCGCAAATCAGGACGATGACAGCAAATGAGTAAGCAATGAGTGATTACAACATTAAAGAGGCTTTTGAGAGAATTGAAAACGAGCTTATCGACAGCATGATGCGCAATTTCAGCCGTCACAGAGCCGAAGAAACCAAAGAGGGTTACAACTGGACACAATGGCAGGCTGAACAGCTCAAAAGTCTTGAAGAGTACCGTAAGCACAACGCAAAGAAATTTGGCAAGCGTTTCAAAACCATTAACGGCAAGGTTGAAGAGATGATTCGCACTGCCAAAGCTGACGGAAATGCAAGTCAGGAGGCAGAAATTCTTGAAGCTGTCAAGGACGGTTTCAAAGCCCCGAAAAAGCCGTCAGCACACAGCACAGCCGAGTTTTTTAAGATGAATGACCGTAAACTTGACGCACTCATAAAATCGACCACAGACGATTTAAAGAGGGCAGAAACGGCGGTTTTGCGTATGAGCAACGACAAGTACCGCAAGGCGATTTTTAACGCACAGGTTGCAATGAACACGGGTGCGGTTACATACGAAAAAGCCGTTGATATGGCTTGTAAAGATATGCTCAACGCAGGTCTTAATTGTGTGGAATACAAAAACGGTGCAAGGCATACGCTCTCGGATTATGCAGATATGGCGGTTAAAACAGCCAACAAAAGAGCCTATCTGCGTGGCGAGGGCGAAAAGCGAGCCGAATGGGGAGTATCCCTCGTTGTTGTGAACTCAAGACAGGGCGGTTGCCCCGATTGTGCAAAATATATCGGCAAGGTGTTTATTGACGATGTTTATTCAAACGGCAAAAAGTCAGACGGAAACTATCCGCTTCTCTCAACCGCAATCAAGAACGGTTTGTTTCATCCGAGATGTAAGGACAGCACAAGTACATATTATCCCGAACTTGATGATTTGGACGCACCGTTGTCTGAAGATGAAATCAAAGAGCTTGACCGTCAGCGAGGAATTGAGGAAAAACAGCAGTATGCACAGCGACAGGCAGAACGCTTTGACCGCCGTGCCGAATACAGTCTTGACGAGGACAATAAACGCATTGCCCAAACCCGAGCCGATGAGTGGCACGATAGGGCGAATACGCTTGAAGAAAAGACAAAGCAATTCTCACTAAACACCAATGAACAGAAATATTACAGACCTGTTTTTGAAGAAGATATATCAAAAACTTTTGAACGCAAAATTGAGGGCGAAACAATTACAATTGATACCCACAAGGCAAATACATTGTGTGATAATGTTTATATTTCAGATAAGGTAAAGCTAAAACGAAAAGAACTTCATAATTTTGATATGCAAGTGAGAAAAGCGTTTGATATGCTCGGAGAGGTTGAAACAAGCGGAAAGCCTGAAATTTGTATTGTCACTCCCGAAGAAATGCGAGTAAATGCTATTGCTTCATATATGCCAATGCAAAATGTTCTAAATGTCAATTCAGCATACTTTTCAACAAGTGATTTGTCAGATTTACAAGAAAACTTGGCTTGTCCGCAAGACGGATTGAGTACAATTCTGCACGAACTGATTCATTGGCAAGACGCTAAAAATTACAGAGCAAAATTCGGAAGTATTAACGATTATTTTGAATATTGCGATTACCTTAATAAAATTTATGCCCCAAAGGTTGAAAAATTGATAAATAACGGTTATAATATAGAGGATATAAGTGAGTATGCTTTTGAATGCTTAAAAGATAAAGCTATGGATGAAGTGTATAACGAGTACAGAGTCAGCAAACTTTTAGGGTGATGATGGTATGAGATTGATACAAACTGAAGAACAAAAATCTCTATGGAATGCGTTTAAGCCGTACCTTGTAACAAATGGTTTAAATGTCACTTTGCGTGAAGATGCTCCACAAGAAGCTAAAGATGCTGAAGCACTTTACAGTAAGCTTAGAGAGAAACAAAAAATGCAATATCTAAAAGATAGTGGCATAATCTAACCGCTCCGTAAAAAGGGCGGTTTTGTTATATGCAATTCACAAAAACAGCATAAAATTACGAATTGAGCATTTTATAATCGACAGCAATGTTGATTATAGGGTGCTTTTTTGCATTTAAACCCGTCGATTTCGACCAGTTTAGAAAGGTGGTGACAGAATGAAAATCAGAGTAACAACAGCATTTAATGACAGGCAGAACGGCTATGTAACCCGACCTGTGAATGAAGTTTTTGAATGCTCCGAGCAGAGAGCAAAGGAACTCATTGACGGCGGTTTTGCAGAAGAGGTCAAGTCTGACGCTCCCAAAAAGCCGAGAGCCAAAGCAGTTAAAACAGAAAAAACAGAAAAAGCGGATTAAGCACTTTACGAATATGTAAGGTGCTTTTTTATTGTCCGAAGACATTAAACTACGGGAGACACCGTGCAAAACTGAAACAGAGAGACACTCTATAAACTGATTACGGGAGACACCCGAAAAACTGAAAGGATATGAAAAAATGGCAGAACCAAATCCAACACCCCAAACCCCCAATGAATCGACACCTGCACCGCAGGGAACTCCACAGGGAAACGCTCCTGCCTTTGATTATGACAAGCTCGCAAGCCTTATTACAGGCAAACAGAGCGTGACAGAGGACACCGTTTTGAAGTCATATTTTAAGGAACAGGGATTGTCAGCCGATGAGATGAAAGAGGCTATCGGTGCTTTTAAAAAGCAGAAAGCCAAGAACACTCCCGACTTTGCAAAAATGCAGTCGGAAGTTGAATCTGCAAACAACGCAAAGCTTATGGCAGAAGTCAACCAATCGGCAACCCTCGAAGCCGTAAAACAGGGCGTTGACATTGCAACCGTTCCGTATGTGCTTAAAATTGCAGACTTTTCAAAGGCTGTGACAGACGGCAAGGTCAATGCGGAAAAGCTGACAGAGGCTGTTAAAAAGGTGCTTGACGATATCCCCGCACTCAAGGGCAAACCTGCCGAGAACGGCACAGGAGTTAAGAAAATCGGCGGTGACGGCAACAGCGACAAAAATTTAACAGAAGATGCCTTAAGAGGAATTTTCGGCATCAAATCTAAAAAGTAAGAAAAGAGGTAAATAATTATGGCAGTATTAGAATACGCAACTATTTTCAGTAATGTATTAAGAGAATTGTATGGTCAGGCCCTTACTTGCGATGACCTTTACCACTCAAACTCTGACATTCAGATTATCAACGGTAAGGATATTAAAATCCCGAAACTCTCGGTCAGCGGTTATAAAGACCATACACGAGGTGCAGGCGGTTTTAATTCGGGTACATATTCAAACGGTTACGAAACCAAAACCCTTGACCACGACAGAGATATTGAGTTTGCTATCGACCCTATTGATGTTGACGAAACAAATATGGTAGTAACTATCGCAAATATTCAGACACGCTTTGAAAAAACACAGGCTATACCTGAACTCGACTGTTATACTTACAGCAAGCTTTATACAGAAGCTAAGCGAGTTGGTGCAACAGTAAAAACTACTGCATTAACTGCGGCGAATGTGCTTGCAGATTTTGACGATAACCTTGAGGCTTTTGCCGAAGCAGGTGTACCGCTCGACAGGGTTATTCTTTATGCGACACCACAGTACAAAAAGCTTTTGAAGAATGCAGAGGGTATTCAGAGAACACTTGAAATCAGTTCCGCAAAGGGCATTGACCGCCGTGTTCGTTCCGTTGATGATATTGATAAGATTGTAGAAGTGCCAAGCTCAAGAATGAAGTCTTTGTTTGATTTTACAAACGGTTGTGTTGCTGACAGCTCAGCTAAGCAGATTGACTATATTCTTATTGACCCGGAAGCACAGGTGTCAAGAGTTAAGTATTCATATATCAATGTCTATACTCCGGGTTCTGACAGCCGAACAGCTGATAATTATATATATCAGAACAGAAAAGTTAATGGTACTTTTGCCATTGACGAACTTATGAAGCAGGGTGTAATCATTCATGCCGAGGCTTAAAGCGAGGTGAGAAAAAATGAAAGCAATCAAAGACAATAAGTCATATACAGTCAACACAGACGAGGAAGCTAAGACTTATGTATCCCGTGGTTATGATATTCAGGATGACAACGGCAAAATCAAAGAATATGGATTAGGCAAGAAAATTTCTGTTGATGATTACAATACTTTGAAGAAAGAAAATTCAAAGCTCAAAGCCGAAAACAAAAAACTTAAAGAGAGTACCAAGTCAGACACAAAGGAGTAAATCTATGTATACCGATTACATTGAACATCAGGGTGGAGATGAAAACAGCATTATCTCTGCCGAACACATTGATGTTCTGACTTTTAACCGCATTGATTTTGAAAAACTTTCGGAAATGCAGAAGAGAATCATCGGCAGAGTGCATAGCAGACTTACTGCTTTTGAAGAAGAAAATGCCGATATGATTTCTTCCTATCTGAAAAGCTATTCAATCAACGGCACATCAATGGAATTTGGCGCAAGCTGGAATTTAATGTGTATCAGCGGAGTGGCAATTCCTGCCGACCTCTATGCGTTGCTAAAATCAACGGGACTTTGTTATCCTGCAATCTGAAAGGTGCGTGAAAACCGTGAAATTTCCGTCACTTGTAAAAAAGCAGTTCTGCAAAACTCCTGTCGAGGTCACAATCTACGGTGAGGGTGTTACCGAAGACGGAGCACCCCTGACCGTGTTTGAATGCAAAAATCTGTATCCCTCCGACAGCTTGTACCCGTCAGCAACCCTGCACGGTGGCTCTGCCTTGTGTAATATGCAGTCAAAGGCAAAGACGGTCTATACCAAAGAGCAGAAAATTGTTCAGGTGTCGGCTGTCTTGCTTTTTGACGGCGACATTGCTCCCGACAGCCCCACTTTAAGCGGTGGCTTTGTAATCCTTGACGGCGTAAAACGAAACATCGTACAGGGTACAAAACACCGCAACCCAGACGGCAAAGTTAATTTTACGGAATTGGATGTGATTTAATGGGATTTTCGGTATCATCAAAAATCAAACTCAATATGCCTGTTGTAAAACAGCTTGATAGGGCAAAGCAACAGGCTCTTGAACAGACAGGTGACGCACTTCTTACACAGGTGAAAAACACGCAGGTAATGCCGTTTGATACGGGTAATCTTCAAAACGAAAACACCTTTGAAGATTGTGCGCAGAGTTGGAACGGCACGGTTAAAATAGTGTCAAGCACTCCGTATGCAAGGCGGTTGTATTTTCATCCCGAGTATAATTTCAGCCGTAAGGAAAACATTGCCGCCGGCGGTAAATGGTTCTCACCGTGGCTTGAGGGCGGTACACGGCAGAATTTTTGCAGTCGGGCATTTGTGAGATTATACAGAAAGGAAGCAGGACTTTGATTTACTTATCGGACATCAGAGATTGGCTCAAAAGCGTTACCTCAGCCGAGCATTATTACATCGGCAAGCTTGACAACAAGCAGGACAGGTCAATCGGTGTATATTCATTAAAGCAGTCGGGAACACCCACAAGGGCAATCGGCGGTGAAAGCACCTACGATACAATAAGCGTGTCTTTGCTTATCCATTACACCGACAACGCAAGAGAAACCGAGGAGTTTGCACGCAGACTTTACGAAATGCTTTACGGCATTAAAAAAGTTGAAATTAAGGAACACAAAATCTATATAATCGAACTGCTCACGGAAGAACCCGTTGATGTGGGAACAGACGACAAGGGTGTGTATGAGCAGGTCATTGAAGTTAAATTTTATTACGAAAGGAAGTAATTTTATGGCAAAAGTTGAATCGGGAGTATTCCCGTGCTATGAAAATCAGTTTGCGGTTGGCAAGGCAGGAACAGAATCCGCCACGACAAATATTGCTAACTGCGAAGAATTTTCTGTTGCATTTGACAACGGTGTCGAGGAATGGACAGCCTTTGAAAACGAGGGCTGGAAGTCAAGGCTTATGACAGCAAAGTCAATCACAATTTCGGTAAAGGGCAAGCGTACAATCGGTGACGCAGGCAATGACCAGATTGCCGCCCTTGCATTTGAAAACGGCAGAAAGGCAGAAGTTTCGTTTATGTGGACCTTTCCCAACGGTGCAACCGTCCTCTTTAAAAATGCAGTTGTATCCGTTACATCAAACGGTGCAGGCGCAAGTACGGGTGTTGCTCCGCTTGAATTTGAAGTTATGTCAAACGGCAAACCTGTATATACAGCAGCCGCTTAAAAAACGAAAGGAATGAACGATTATGTCAAAGTTAATTGATATTACAGACAAGCTTAATTTTGAGGAAAAGCCGAGTGTCAGAGTTAAAAATGTTGACCTTGCAATCAACAATGACGCAGTTTCAATGCTCAAAGTTGCGGCACTTTTTGAGGACGGCAACGGTAAAAGTAAAGATGTTATCGAAATGTATCATCTTCTTTTTGATGAATCCGAGAGAGAAAAGATTGAAAAGTTACAGCTGAATATGCACGATTTCAACGTCCTTATCAGCGAATCCGCCAAAATTGCAACAGGCGATTTGACTGACGAGGGGGAAGTTCAGACCCCGGCTACGATTTGATTGATGACTTTGATTTAATCGTGTCGAGCTTTCGCTCGGAGTACGGGGTCAGCATTTATTCAAAGGATTTTGCTAAAATGAGTTGGAATGAGTTCTGCTCACTTCTGCAAGGCTTAGGACCCGAAACACCGCTTGCAAGAACGGTTCAAATTCGCCTTGAAACCGACAAAGAAGTCTTGAAAAACTTTACTTCGTCACAGCATAAAATCCGCAGCAAATGGCGGTCAAGAAATGTAAAGCACTATTCAGACGAAGATATGAACACCGTTCTTGCAGAATTTCAAAACTTTTTTGCCAATCTGTAAATTTGTACATAATTTTCACTGTATCTACAAAATTCTTGACAATGTTAATACATAGTGATAAAATGTAACATACACTAACAAATTTATTAAGGAGAGTGTATGTTTATGAAATGTCCACATTGCGGAAACGAATTAAAGGACGATGCAAAATTTTGCGACAAGTGCGGTGCAGGCTTTGGCGGAAACGATTCAACCTCGGCAACCGTAAATCCTGCAAATGCAAAGAAGAAAATTTACAAGCGTTGGTATTTTTTGGTTATTATCGTTGTTGCTATTATGATTGTTGGCGGTGTAAACGGTGCAATTAACGGTAACAGCGGTTCAAACAAATCAAAGCAGGAAACTACTGTTGCAAATCAGAGTTCAGAAAAAGCAACTGAAAAAGCGACAGAAGCACCGACCACAAAAGAAGTTGCAACAGAACAGCCTACTAAAGACCCGAAGAAGGTGGAAAAAGAATTTAAAGACGGTTGCAAAACAATCGACTTTAAAACTCTTTCAAGAAACCCTGACAAGTACAAAGGTAATGACTACAAGTTTGAAGGTCAGATTATTCAGGTTCAGGAAGGCTGGGGCGATTCGGTTGACCTGAGAATCAATATAACCAAAGAAGAAAATGAGTATCTTGATGAACCATTGTGGACTGATACAATCTACGCAACAGTAGAAATTCCTGACGGTGCGGACAAACTCCTTGAAGATGATGTAATCACATTCTGGGGAACTTGTGACGGCGACTATACATATGAAACCGTAATGGGCAACAATGTGTCACTTCCGAAAATCGACATCAAATACTACGAACTCAACAAATAAAACAAAAAGCCACTCCAAATGGGGTGGCTGTTCTTTTGCAAAATTTTTAAGCGTACATCATAGCGGTGTGCGCTGTTTTTATGCCTGTTTTTAAAGAATCTAAAATGAAAGGAAGTGGTGAATATGGCGACAAAGGCGGGTGAAATTGAGCTTGATGTCAGGCTTACGGGTGATGATATTTCCAAAACATTGCGTAAGATTTCCGATTCAATTACAAAAAAAGTTTGATTTGGCATTTTCAAGTCTTTCAAAAGATTTTGAAAATGTAAGCACGGATATGAAACAGTCCTTTTCAAAGGTTGCGGAAGGTGTTTCTCAGAAAACCGAGAAAGAGTTTTCAAACATCAAAGGCAGCGGTGAGCAGTTAAGCAATTCGGTTTCATCTTCGTTTAAGAAAATCGGTACAGCTGTGGTTGCCGCCTTTTCCGTTGCTAAAATCAAGGAGTTCGGTCAGCAGTGCATTGAATCGGATGCGGAAGTCAATGCGGCAAATTCGCAGTTTGAGCAGACATTCGGTACAATGCAGTCACAGGCAGAATCAGCCATTAAGAGCGTTGCCGATCAAAGCGGTATTCTTGAAACCCGATTGCAGGGCGTCGGCACAAGCATTTATGCCTTTGCAAAAACTACGGGTATGGACAGTTCAAGTGCTTTGGGTATGATGCAGGAGGCTTTACAAGTAACAGCCGACAGTGCCGCATATTACGACCGTTCGCTTGAAGACACCGCAGAAAGCCTGAAATCGTTCTTGAAAGGCAACTTTGAAAATGACGCCGCACTCGGTTTGTCCTGTACTGAAACCACACGAAATGCGGCGGCTAATAAGTTGTATGGCAAGTCATTTACGGATTTGTCGGAATCGCAGAAACAGCTCACGCTTTTGCAAATGGTCAAGGACGCTAATCAGCTTTCGGGTGCTATGGGACAGGCAAGCCGTGAAGTAGACGGTTGGGAGAATGTAACAGGCAACCTCAGAGAAAGTTGGAAACAGCTCCTTGCCGTAGTCGGTCAGCCTATTTTACAGGTGGCAACTCAGGTTGTAAAGCGGTTGAGTTCCGCACTTGCGACTTTAACGGAATATGCCAAAGGTGCGGTTGAATCGCTCTCAAAGGTCTTCGGCTGGGATACAGGCAACAACACCGCAAGCAATATCAAATCTGCGTCCGATTCTGCCAAAAGCCTTACGGATACGGCAGATGACAGTTCAAAGTCACTTGATAATGTTCAGAAAAGTTCCGAAAAAGCAAAGAGAAGTGTTGCGGGCTTTGATAAGCTGAATGTGCTTTCAAGTACCGATAGTTCTTCAAAGTCAGATACATCTTCATCAAAAAGCTCGGGCGGTTCATCGGGCGGAGCTGTTGCAAAGAATGTTGTCAAGGACACAAGCAAAAACCTTTCGGGGGCATTCAAAAATCTATACGAAAAAAGCGGATTCAAAGGCTTTGTCGAGAATGTACAGAAAGGTATTAACAAGGTTGATTGGTCAGCTATAGGCAAGAACTGCAAGACCGTTTTTGATAATGCTGTTCCCATAGTTCAAAAGGCATTCGGCACAATGCAAAAGGTCGGTTCTGCAAAACTCGGGGCAATCGGCTCTGCATTCGGAGCGGTTGCGACAATCGGCGGAAAGTCGTTTCAGACCATTTCAGGCGGTGTTGCTAAGTGGATTTCAAAAGACAGGGAAAAGATTATCGGCTTTATCGACACCATAGGCAACAATCTTACAAACGGCTATAACAACCTTTCAACATTTTTTGATAATTTCGGTACACTTGCAGGTAATGCAATTGACAATGTTCGCCCTCAAATGGAAGAATCAATTTTCAATCTTTTAAGCGGCCTTACAACCTTTGCGGGCTCAGTCGGCGAAGTTGTTTCGGGTGCGTTTTCAACTGCAACCGAAAGCCTTGTTGAATGGACTGAAAATGACGGTGCAACAATCACAGAATTTCTTGAAAATTTACAATTGCAGTTTGCAGATGTGTTTAACTTTATCGGTCAGATTTTCGGAGATATTGGAACAATTATCAGTAATTGGTGGAACGGCAACGGACAGCAGATTTTTCAGAATATCTGCAATATGTTTACCAATATCGGCACAACACTGATGAATGTTTACAATCAATGGATTAAGCCTGCGTGGGATTTTATCGTAGCAATCGTAAAATCAGCTTGGGAAAACTGGCTGAAGCCTGTTTTTGAAGGTGCAATAAACTTCTTCGGCAAGGTTGCAGACTGTGTTTCAATCGTGTGGAATAACTTCCTGTCACCGTTTGTAAACTGGCTTGTCAGTTTTTGGGGACCTATATTTCAGAATGTTTTCAATGCCGTAAAAAGGGTGTTTGATAATGTGTTTACATTTATCGGTGGCTTGGTTACCTCTATACAGAAAACATTCGGCGGTCTTATTGACTTCATTACAGGTGTTTTCTCAGGCGATTGGAAAAAAGCATGGCAGGGTATCTACGACTTCTTCAAAGGTATTTGGGACGGCATTTGTGCCGTGTTTAAGTTTATTATAAACGCTATCATTGACGGCATAAATGCGTTGTGGACGGGCATTTATAATTTCGTTTCGGGTGTTGTTAATTCAATCGGCGGAATTGCGGGTGTTATCGGCGCGGCATTTGGACAGGATTGGAGCTTTTCAATGCCTGAAAATCCGCCTCTTATTCCGAGATTTGAAGAACCCACGGAATCACCGGCACGAAAATTTGCAAAAGGCGGTATTGTTAAGGCTCCGACACTTGCGGTTGTCGGCGATAACGCAGGCGCTAACAGCGGTAACCCTGAGGTTATTTCCCCTCTTAACAAGTTACAGGGTATGCTCGACAATTCGGGCGGTCAGGATACAGTGATTCTCACACAAATTCTTGACCTGCTTAAACACATTTATGAAATGTTCATTATCTTTCGCAATAACGGCGGCAACACTTATTCGTTTACTGCCGAGCTTGAGGGTTCAACGCTTTTTGAAGAAATGATAAGACAGGATGAGCTTTACAGACGCAGACACAACGGTAAATCCGCATTCGCATAAAGGGGGAAATGATATGTCAAATTATAACGGCTATTTGCTTAAATTCGGCAACAACATAATGCCGAATAAGTACATTACCGCATTTTCGTCAACTCCGAATCAGCGACTTGAAACTTCTGCGGAACGAGATCAGAACGGTACGCTTCAAAGGGCAACGCTGCCAAATTACAAAACAAAAATTTCGTTTTCAACTCACATTCTTCATCTTGACGAAAAGATTGATTTTCAGTCGATTATCAACCTCTCAATGGCGAATAAGTTACAGAGAAAGTGCAGGGTAACTTATTGGAACGATGAAACGAACAGCTATTACACCTCTTATTTTTATATTCCCGATATTGAATATACCGTAATGAATGCCGAAAAAAGTGATATAACCTATCAGCCGATTACGGTTGAGCTGATTGAGTATTAAGGGGTGATTCTTAAAAATGCTTGTATCTAAAGAAATTGCTGATAAGCTGAAAACAAACACACTTTACAACACCGTTGCCCTGCATTCTCCTGACGGCAGTTTTGAGGATATAACCGGCGAAAGTATCGTGATTGACAGTTTTTCGCTTGAAAATGAAATCGTTGAAAAAGAATTGAAATTCGGCGGTTGCATAGCCTCTGAAATGAGCGTGAAACTCATTGATTATGATTGCTCGGCTTTGATAGGAAAGACGGTACAGGTCATCATAACGGCAACATATCTTGAACCGGAGCTGTATCCGTCAGATGATTTGTACCCGTCAAATGCTCTTATTTGTCCTGCCGAAACAGGAACGGTTGAATGTCCTGTTTTCTACGGTAAAATTCAGTCGGCTCAAAGAGATAAAAAACAGCGTAACATCGTCAAAATCACAGCCTATGACGCTTTTTATGATATGTCAAAGGTGGATATGTCTTTGTGGTTTGCAGGCAAAGAGAACGAGGACGGCAGTTTTGCTTATGGTTATGCGCACTATCAAAAAGACGATAATTTTAAGAGCTTTTATTCAATAATCGCAGAATTTGCCAAAGATTATGCAATTACAGGGGTTTCACCGCCGAGCTTATCTGTCTTTAGTGTACCGCTGAAATTTGATGATAACTGCGTGGAAAAGGTTATAAAGGACATTACCTTGTCAGATTTAATCCAAGCTTATGCAGAATTAACTTTGAGCTTTGCCGTTATAGATGCCGACGGAAAAATGCGTTTTAAAAGGCTGTATTCTCAATCTTCCGTTGAAACAATCGATTCGTACAAAGATTTATCCTTTGAAGATTACGAACTTGAGCCTATCCGTATGTACAGTGCTAAATTTGCTGATAAAAAAGCGTTTTTGTATGGCAACAGTAACGATTTTTCTTGGTATGTTTCCGATAACATTTTGATGAGGTGCAGAACAACAGCAAGTGATATCGGCACAAAATATAATTCTGTTAATTTTTTTTGGTGATGTATATAAATACCGCCCGACAAAAATTAAGCTGTTTTCGTATTGGTGGCTTGAGGCAGGCGATAAGTACACAATTAAAACTCCGTTTGAAGATTTGCCGACAATCGAAACATTTGTGTTCAATAAGAAAATGGACGGATTTATAACTGCCCTCACATCAAAGGGCGAAAAACGATTAGGAAAGGAAGTAAAAGAAAATGAACAAATACAATAAAATTGTCTTTGTGAACGGCTCTGCTCCGCCCCTCAATGCCGACAACCTCAACCATATGGACGAGGGGATTGAACGGGCAACAGACGCGGCAATTGCACTTGAAACCGAAATAGCCACGGCAAGAGGTGGTTCTAATTCACTTGGGGCAAGGCTTGATACAGTCGACACAAATCTTGCAAAAAAAGCTGATAAAGCCAATACTCTCGCAGGGTACGGCATTTCAGACGCATATACACGAGAAGGAACAGATAAAAAACTTGCCCGAAAGCTCGATTCAATGCCGTTCGACAGCGAACCAAAAAATAACAGCCCGTGTTATCTCACAAGCGGAGCGGTTTACAGCGCTCTACTTGTTAAAGCCGATAAAACCGCCTTGGCAACTAAATACGATTCGTCAAATATTGAAAGTGGTACATCAACACTCACACCGTATTCAACCGTCACCGATAAAATCAAAAGTGCAAACTGTACATATAAGACGATTGGTGACATCGTAATCGTCAGTGCAACGGTCAAAATGAACGCAGTATCTCTTGGCGGCAATAGCATGTGTCCGCTGATTGATTTGCCGTACAAATGTATTTCCGAGGACAATGTTTTTTGTGTCGGTATTTCAAACCTTGGCAAGCTCTTTAAATTTGCCATTCCGAAAAATAACACTTGGCTACAGTTTTCGACTCAGGATAAGACGGCTTACACATTTGCAGACGGCGAGCAAATTAATGTGATTTGCTTGTACAAAATTAAATAACGGAGGTAAAAATAATGGAACTTAAAGAAAAAATCACACTCGATATGCTCACAAAGGACAGCGTTTCGGTACTCAGACAGCAGTTTTTGACCTTTAACGGTGAAGAAATGCAGGTAGGCGGTAACATCCGCAATGCATACATGAACAGCAAATCGGGCAGAGAACAGCTTAAAACGGTGCTGTCAGACGAATATTACAATGCCGTTATGGCAGTTTGGGGTGATAATCCAACCGTTGACGAGCCGATAGAAAGCGAGGTGTAAACAATGAAAGAAAACATTTTACAGGCATTATTTGCCACGGTATGCGGTGCTATTGTCGCATATCTTAACATCTTGCTTGTGCCGTTTGCGGTGATGATTGCGGTAATGATTATCGACTATATCACAGGAATGGCGCAGGCATACATCAGTCACACGCTTAACAGCCGTGTCGGTGTAACAGGCATTATCAAAAAGGTAGGCTATATCGTAGCTGTAGCGGTCGGAATTGTTGCAGATTATCTCATCAGCTCGGCACTTGTCAACTGCGGAATCGACCTGCGGATTAACTACTGTATCGGCATGATTGTGACGATTTGGTTTATCATCAACGAATTAATTTCAATCCTTGAAAACCTTTCGGAAATCGGAATCCCATTGCCGAAGTTTTTAGTATCAATCGTTAAAAGATTAAAGACAACAGTCGAAGTAAAAACAGATGAAAGCGAGGAATAGTTATGACAAATGCAAATTTTATTAAGTTTGCAACATCTGAGGTAAACAAGTATGTGTTAAATCACATAGATAAGTCAGATGATACACCTGATTTTGACACTTTTGTAGTGTGGTCGTGTAAGACTTTGCAAAACCACAAATGCCTTATCAGCACAACATTACACGACGGTATGTACTACGAATGTACATACAACGGCGATAAAAACGAAATGTATCTTGACGCATACAAAAAGTTTGAAAACAAAAAAATTATTTGCGAAAGCGAGGAATAATTATGAGTAATTCAAAACTTGTTAATTACACAAAATTAAGCCCAAACCACAGCGGTAAACGCACACACAGTATTGACCGCATTACTCCGCATTGCGTTGTAGGTCAGTGTAGCGTTGAAACACTCGGAAACATTTTTCAGAACACAGCTTGTGAGGCAAGCTGTAACTACGGAATCGGCTATGACGGCAGAGTGTTGCTTTGTGTTGATGAAGGGAATCGTTCTTGGTGCAGTTCATCAAACGCAAATGACCAGCGTGCAGTCACAATCGAATGTGCAAGCGACACGGTAGCTCCGTACACCATGAACAGCAAGGTGTATAACAAACTCGTTGCACTCTGCGTTGACATCTGCAAGCGTAACGGCAAGACTAAACTGCTTTGGTTCGGTAATGAGGACAAGACGCTAAATTATTCGCCAAAATCAGGTGAAATGGTCTTGACTGTACATAGGTGGTTTGCAAATAAATCCTGCCCGGGCGACTGGCTCTATAACAGGCTTGGCAATCTTGCAGACGAAGTAACTGCACATCTCGGCGGTAAAACATCAAATAAGGAGAATGAGGAAATGATTAAATACGGTTCACATAATACGGCAACACTTGCATTCAAGAAACAGTTGATTACACTCTACAATATGGGTATCATCAAGACGAAAGTCGATAATTCAAATGGTTTCGGTGACGGCACTCTGAAAGCTGTTAAAGAAGCACAGAGAGCAGGTAAGGTCACAGTTGATGGTATTGTCGGCGAAAAGACAATCAATGCTATCTATCATCTTATCAATGATTGCAATTGGGCTAAAGATAAGAAAATTGCAAATGCAAAGAAAGCGTTAGGTTAATATTACATATCCATAATAACGCCCCTAAAAGTTATTATGGAGGTAAAAAAATGCGTAGCTTTATCGGCTGGATTGGTGGCAAAAGTCACCTTAAAAATCAGATTATTTCACTTATTCCCAGTGACTGTAACCGCTACATAGAGGTGTGTGGCGGTGCAGGCTGGGTCTTATTCGGTAAGGATAAAATCAAAGGTCAAATGGAGATATTTAATGATATTGACGGCGACCTTATTAACCTTTATAAGCAGATAAAATACAATTGTTCTGCTCTACAAAAGGAGATTGATTGGTTACAGTCTCGAGAGCTGTTTTCGCAATATCGCTATGAGATTGAGAATCAGGTTGAGCTTACTGACCTGCAAAGAGCAGCACGATATCTTTACTTGATTAAATGTAGCTTTGGTAGCAATAGAAATTCTTTTGCGACCGCCCCTAAAACAATTTATAATATCGTTTCTGAATTACCAAAGTACAAGGAGCGATTAAAAAGTGTAATCATTGAAAACAGGGATTTTGAAGACCTTATTAAAACATATGACCGTGATTCTGCTCTGTTTTATGTAGATCCGCCATATGTAGCATCGGAACGCTACTATAACCGCAACTATACTAAGTTTAATAAAGATGACCATATCCGTTTAAATGCCGTTTTTAAAGGGGATTAAAGGGCGTTTTATCCTATCCTATAACGATTGCGATTTCATTCGTGACTTGTATAAAGGTTACCATATTAAGTGCGTAAGCAGGCAAAACTTGCTCCCAGCAACCGCTGAAAATCGTGCAGAATTTAAAGAAGTTATCATAACCAATTACTGATTTGGTAATAATATTACCAATTAAGCAAAATAATAACGCAGTAGTATATTATATTACTCGGGGCGTTATTATGATTAAAATTCATTTGTCCGATTTGCTTGGCAAATACCGCATAACGCAGGCTGAACTTGCCCGTAAAACCGGCATAAGACCTGCGACAATATGCGATATATATAATGAGATGTGTGACCGTATTAACCTTGAACATTTGGACAGGATATGCGAAGTCCTTGGTTGTGATGTTGCTGACATCCTTGAATATCAGCCAAATAAGATTAAAAAGACCGGCACAAATCTCATTTTAGAGCAAAACGGCAACCGAAAAAAAAAGAATAATTAACACAAAAAACACCTTGCAGATGAGTAAAATCTCTGCAAGGTGTTTTTATTTTTACGGAAACATTTCTGCAACAATATGCAAAAATGATTAATTCAATTTTTTCATTTAGTGTGAAAAGTTTTTTCGATTTGTGCGAAAAGCGACAGATGGTGCGGTATCTTTTGGTTATAGATTTGTTAGCTACTTGTTAGCTGTGTGTTAGCTACGATATGTATTTTTCCGTGTTTTAGGGTGATTTAAGTATAGCAAAACCCCAGTAAACATCGTATTTACCGGGGTAAAAAGCTTTGGTGCAGGTAACAGGACTTGAACCTGCATGAAATTGCTTTCACATGGACCTGAACCATGCGCGTCTGCCAATTCCGCCATACCTGCTTATTAAATTGAAAATTGAAAATGGAAAGTTGAAAATGATTGTGTCAACTTTTGCATAATCAATTTAAATTCCCTTGATTTTTACACGGTGGGGAAACCGAGGCGGAGCTTACTTTCAGATGAATCTTACTCCTCAGCTGATTCCGCAACAGCACTCAAAATATGCTATATTATTATAGCAGACCGACAGGTAAGTGTCAAGTGACATTTACTTTATCGGTCTGTTTTACGCTGATTATTTTTCAGAATCGGGTTTGCGGATTTTGAAACCGTCATATTTTCCGATGTCGCAGAGGGCAATTTCGTGGCAACCCATTCTTGTTGACAGCGGTGCAAGCTCCATATAGTCGCCGTAGAGGAAAGTAAGGTACTTGTCATATTCCTTTGGCACAGGGAACTTGTAACCCTCAAAGTCGGCATAAGCAACATCGTCAAGATATTCCTTTGGAAAAGCACCGTTATAAATATTTCTGCCCATTCCGTCATAGAGATATTTTGCGTTCTTTTTTTGTTTTTAAAGAATTTTAAAGTACGGACTTCAAGCCACATACTGAATCTGAGCGGAAATATTTTCTTGCAGAAATTTGTTACAATGCTCTGGATTCTACTGCCGTTTTTAGCCTTGCGATTGTTCCATTTATTGAACACCAGCGCTCTTGTGAACAGAGTTACAGCCATATGAATTTTTCGTCCGATTGCTGAATTGGCTGTGTTATCATGACAGAAAATATCAAACGCAATTCCGTTGTGCATTGCGTGATGGTCTTTTGCAAAGTCGGTTGCAAAGAAAGTGTCGTCAAGTCTGACCTTGGCAAATTCATAGAAACAAGCCTTGTCCGTATGGTACGATTGAAAAGTCATGTTGCTTGGAAGTTCCTTTGGCGCAATCTCGCAAAATCGGTCAAAATCTTCACGCAACATCATAATGTCTGCATCATCATCCCACGGAATGAACCCTTTGTGACGAATTGCACCGAGAAGTGTTCCGCCGCCGAGAAAATATTTTATGTTGTGCTTTCGACAAATTCTGTCGGTTTCAAGCAGAAATGCAAGCTGAATTTCGTGAATTGAATCAAGTCTGCGCTCGTGTGAGTGGGGGATACGCAGAACTTTTTCGGACTTCATCGTGTCCATTATGCAGATTTTCAGCATGGTTTCAAGGTCAATATCGGGAGTGCATTCGTTTACGGAAATCTTGTTTGAATTAATTGCACAGCCGTCAAGCTCCGTAAAATCGCCCGACTCAATTGTACAGCGACTGCCGTAAATATCGTTGAGAACAGCCGCAATCATAATCAGCGATGCGTTGCAGTTTTTGCCGCCGACATTATAAACTGCGTTTTCTTCAAGATTTGTCATTGCGAAAACAATCGCCTTTAAAACATCGTTGATATAAACAAAGGTGCAACGATCCCTTGTTGCAGGAACAACTGTGTCACGGCGGTTGGCTATATCGTCAAAAACAGGATCAAGCACGCTTGTAAAGTTGCTTGAAGCTCCCAAAATTATGCCCGTTCTGAGCGTTGTAACGGTTGATTCGCTGTTCTTCAAAACCGAGTGCAAGGTGGTTTCTCTCGTTCTCATAAGCTGACCTGCAAGCGATGAGGGGGAGGTTGCGTCAAGTTCTGCGTACTCGTTTTCAGAATAAACTCTGTGCGGTTTGGCTTTGCCGTAAATTCTGCTGTCGTTCACAACGACAACTCTTGCGCCTGTGGCTTTTGCAATTTTGGCACAGGCATTTACCTCTGCAATGCCGTCAATCATAATCTGTGGGTTGTTGTCTGTATGTTCACCGCAGATTCCTGTTGTAATTACATAGTCGGCACTTGAAATTTCTGATGCAGAATTATAATCAACAAAATCAAAATCATCTCTTAACAAGAGTTCGCTGTGGTATGATGCCATTGCGTTGCGTGATTTGCCGAGAAGGATAACTTTTATTCCGAGCCTTTTAGCCTCGTTATTGTAGAGAAAGGCATAGCAAAGACACCTTGCAAGTTCACCGCCCGAGATGACAATTGTTTTGTTCCTGAGCTTTGCAAGAGTTTCTTTTTCAACTCCGGGCAATGCCGCCCTGTCGGCCTCAAATTCGTTTAAAAAATCTTTAATACGCATTACTTTATCCTTCGTAATTCTGCACGCAGTTCTGTTGCTCTTATACTGCGTTTTATTCCGTCTTTAAGCGTGGTTTTCGGACTAAAGCCGAGTGATTTTATTTTATCGTTGCACAAAACATACGGTGTGGGGGATGACGGAGAAAATTCAGGTTCTTCTTCGTCTTTTCTGTGAACGAACACTATGGAGAGATTCTTTTCGGGATTTGCCGATTTTACAAGCTGTGCAAATTCCCGCATTGTCACATTTGCGTTACCGTTTGAAATGTTGTATGCCTCACCGCTTTTTCCGTTAAGCAAAATATCAATCAGTGCCGAAACCGTGTCCGTCACATAGCAAAAGCTGAACTTTTCACCACCGTTATCTGTAAGCATAATGCTCTGATTTTTTGCCGCACTGACAATCAGCTTTGCCCATTTTCTTTCATCGCTCATTCTGACACCTCCGAGTGTGGGGCAGGGACGGGCGATTTTTACATTCATACCGAATTTTTCAGCATAGCAAACAGCAAGTGTTTCGGCTGAACGCATACTTTGTGCGTATGCACTGTCGGCATCGGTCGGATCAAGATAGCCGAGGTCGTTTTCGCAAATGTTATTTTTACCGCTGAAAACCTCCCCGTAAACCATATATGAAGATACGAGCAGAACCGATTCGGCATTTGACTCTTTTGCATATTCAAGCACATTTGCAAAGCCCGAAGTGATTGTATCCGCAATTTCGGGATTACTGCAATCTTCCTCTGCAACCTCACACGGGCAGTTGCAGTATATTACAAAGTCGGCTCTTTCAATCTCCGGAAAGTTCTTTGACTCTCCGATTTCAACAACAAAATCTTTGCGGAGAGTAAGGCTGCCGAACTGCTTTTCGGCATCTTCACGGCTTTTTGCAAGGGTGATTACCCTTGTGTTGTTTTCGAAAAAATCATTGCCCTCAAGCAATGTGCATATAATGTAATATGCAATAAGTCCGTAACAGTCCGACACGAAAACAGTCTTGTTTTTTAACTGTTGAAAATTTATCCTGTTGTCTGCAATTTTTTTAATGTCCTCAAAAATTTCGGAGGGCAGATTGCCTTTTACGGTACAGTCCATATGGGTTTACCTCTCAGATAAATCAGAAAAGCTCCGCAATTGTGGAGCTTTTTGCTTTATTCCGAAACGGAATTATTCTTTCTTTTTTGATTCCTCATACACTCTGAGGGTTTCATCTGTCGGTCCGTCAAACATAACAGTTCCTTTTTTCAGGAAGATTGAACGCGCGCAGATTTCTTTAACCGAAGCGGCATTGTGACTTACATAAAGTACGGTTACACCGCTTTCGATAATCTCTTTAATTTTATTTTTTACACTTCTTTTTTTGAAGGTTGCGTCACCGACCGAGAGCGCCTCATCAACAACAAGAACATCGGGTTCAATGTTGACATTGATAGCAAAACCAAGACGCATTTTCATACCGCTTGAGTATGTTCTTACAGGCTGGTCAATGTAATCTCCAAGCTCTGCAAAGTCGATGATTTTCTCCTCGATCTGCTTAATGTAGCTGTCCTCAAGACCGAGAACATAACCCTTCAGATAAATGTTTTCCCTGCCTGTCATTTCCATGGAAAAGCCTGCAGTGAGTTCAAGCAATGCGGCAACCTTGCCGTCAACGGTGATTTCGCCTTCGTCGGGAAATGCAACGCCCGTAATCATTTTGAGCAGAGTTGACTTGCCTGCACCGTTATCGCCGACAATACCAACCGATTCGCCACGATTGATTACCATTGAAACATTGTTAAGTGCCTTGTTCGTTTTTGCATTTCTCGGCTTAAAGAAAAGAGCCTTGAATCTTGCCTTGTCATCTTTGTAGAGCGTGTAGGTTTTGCTGACATTTTTAAAGGTAATAATCGGATCGGATACTTTTGTTTCAGCCATAATATTACCTCCTTAAAGTACATCAGGAAGTTTTTTCCTGAGTCTGTTGTAGTTGAAAATACCAAGGACGAAAATTACAACAAATTCAATTGCAAACACAAGACATTCCGTTTTGTTTGCATAGAACGGTCTGTTGTAGAGGAAACAGTTGCGGTAGCCGTTTACGAAAAAGTTAATCGGATTGATAAGCATGAGCTTGTTGAGAAACGGCGAATCAAAGCCGTAGGAGTTGTACATAATACCCGATAACCAGAAAATACCTGACATAACGGAAACAATCAGGCTTTCAAAGTCCTTACTGAACGCAGACATCGGGGCTGTTGACCATGTGAGCGCAAGGAAGAAGATAAACATCAACGGACAGTACAGGAAGAATTGCAGATTGTACCAGCTCGGTCCGATTGTGAAAAGTACATATGCGTACATAAATGCCATAAGAATCAGGTGAACAAAAAGCCTTGAAACCTCTGTATAAGTAAGGATTGTTGAAACGGGGAACTTAACCTTTGTAATAAATTGACGGTTGATTCTCAGTTCCTTTGCACCCTGCGTTATGCTGTCCTGAATAAAGAACCACGGAATGATACCGATGAACATAAAAGTAAAGAAGTCAATGGAAAAAGGCTGTGCTCCGCCGATGTCAAGGTGAAGTGTTTTAAGCTGTTTGATACCGCAGGAAAAAGCGAACCAGTAAACAAAAATTGTAAACGCAGGCTTAACAACAGCCCAAAGAGGACCGATTACGGCGCCTTTGTAAGTTTTAATAAGTTCGTTTTTGGCAAGGAGCAAAATCTGCTTTCCGAAGCCACGATGTTCTTTTAAAATTGTAAACAATTATTATACCATCCTATCTCTTTTTGTGATGCACAGGCGCCCGCCTGCAAGTGAATAAAATCGAAAAAATGTATTATGCACTCTTTAACAGTATATATTATATTACTTTTTCCTAATTTGTCAATCAAAACAAGGCAATTGAAATCTATTTGTAAGATTGAGCGAATCCCCGTTAATTCTGTGTATTTTGAGTGTTCGCAGAGTGAATATGACAACCTGTCACGAAAACCCTTTAAAATAAGGAATAATACTTTTCAGATAACATAAAATTTAAAGGCTGTATAAATGGGGGATGATTGATTTTAAAAATTTACCAAAATTAAAATCCCGAACAGAGCCTTTAAAAGCTTTGCTCGGGATTAATTTTATTGCTTATCAGTCTGCCTGGATTTTTACAAACTGTTCCTGCATATAGGAATAAACCTCATCGGAAACATTTGAAAATACATAGCATTTGTCAAGATACTCGTCACTCGGGAAGATGAATTCGTTTTTCTTTGCGTCTTCATCAATGTAATCGTCATATGCCACCTGATTGGGTGTTGCATAGTTGAGATATTCAAAGTTTGCGGCGGCAATTTCAGGATCCTGCATAAAGTTGATGAACTTCTCTGCATTTTCCTTGTTTTTACTGCATTTCGGAATACACATTGCGTCATAGAAAAGGTTTGAGCCGTCCTTTGGCATTGCGTAGTCAAGATCCTCGTTGTTATCAATCATTGTCATAATGTCGCCTGCGTAGTACGGAGCAATTGCCGACTGGCTGTTTTCCATTTCAGTAAATACCTGATCCATTACATATTTTTTAAGGAGAGGCTTCTGCTCTTTAAGTTTAGCGGCGGCTTTGTCAACATCTGCCTTGGTGCAGTTAGCAGGATTAATGCCCTCAAGCTGCATTGCAATTGCCATTGCGTCACGGCTGTTGTTAAACATAAGAATCTGACCCGAAAGGTCTTTGTTCCAAAGTGCGTCCCATGAATCGGGCTTTGTTTTAACTTTTGTTTTGTCATAAACCATACCTGTTACGCCCCAGCTGTAGCATACGGTATATTTACCTTCGGGATCGCAGGCAAGCTTTTTGAAACGATCCATAAGATTGTCGTAGTTAGGAATATTGTCAAAGTTAAGCTCCAACAGCATATCCTCATTAATCAATCTGCTGATCATATATTCGGACGGAATGACAACATCATAGCTTACATTACTGTTTTTCAGCATATTGTAAAGCTCTTCGTTGGTTTCATAGGTTGTGTAGTTTACCTTGATGTTGGTGCGTTTTTCAAACTCCTCGATAATGTCGAGTGAGTCATCTTCGCCGTTTGAAATGTACTCGCCCCAGTTGTAAACATTAACTTCTCCTGCGTCAGCTGAGTCAGCCGAAGCACCTCCGCCGCAGCCTGAAAGGCAAGCCGCACATGTTGCCGTCATTGCAGATGCAAGGACAATGCTGATGATTCTTTTCATTTCTCAATCTCCCTTTAATAAAATTTTTAAAATCAAGTTCTCTTTTTCTGCACCTTTTCTTCGTGTCTGTCACGCAGATTAATAATAACCATAACAATGAGTACAGCAAGGAAAAGCAGTGCGGAAAGAGCGTTGATTTTCGGTGAAATTCTCCTGTGAGTCATCGAGTAAATTTCAATAGAGAGGTTCTGGAATTTTGCACCTCTTGTGAAATATGTTATGATGAAATCGTCAAGAGAATATGTAAAACTCATGAGCAGACCCGAGAAAATACCCGGCATAAGCTCGTGAATAATTACCTTGTAAAATGCCTGCCATTGGTTACAGCCAAGGTCAAGGGCGGCGTCGTAAATGCTCTGATCCATTCGTTTGATTCTCGGCATAACATTAAGCACAACAAACGGAACACAAAAGCATATGTGCGAAATTAAAACCGTGAAAAATCCCATTTCAAAGTTAAAGATAACTCCGAGAGTCGTAAACAAAAGCATGAGAGAAACACCCATTACAATGTCAGGACTGATGATCGGAATGTTTGACGCATTCTGAATAAGCATTCTTTTTTTGCCCTTAAAATTGCTGATGCCGATTGCGGCGGCAGTTCCGAGGATTGTTGCAAAAACAGATGCAAGAACGGCAATAATAACAGTGTTCCACAATGCGTTCATAATATTGTCGTCACGAAAAAGCTGTACATACCATTTGAATGTAAATCCTTTCCAGACGGTAGTTTTGCCGTTGTTGAAGGAATAGAAGATAAGTACTGCAATGGGCGAATAAAGGAAAATAAGCAGGATTGCAATGTAAATTTTTGAAAGAATACCTGTTTTCTTTTTCATTATGCAATCGCCTCCTCATCACCGAACAAGTTCATGATTATCAGGAACACGAAAATAAAAATCATTAATATCAATGAAATTGCCGAACCCGTGTTTTGGTCTGTCCAAAATATTTTTTCAATGACATCACCAATCATAATGTCGTCCGGACCGCCGAGATACTGTGCAACCAGGAATGTGCTTGCACTCGGAACAAATACCATTGTCACACCCGAAATAATTCCGGGAACGCTGAGCGGTGCGACAACCTTTTTGAATACGGTAAAGTTGTTTGAACCGAGATCCTGCGCCGCCTCAATAAGACCGTTGTCGATTTTGCTCATAACGGTGTAAATCGGCAGAACCATAAACGGAAGATATTCATACACCATTCCGAGAATTACCGCACCCGTGTTGCCGATGTAGGTTGAATGAATACCCAAAAGCGAGAGCATCATATCAATCGGACCGTTGTCCTGCAAAAGCGTTACCCATGCGTAGATTCTTAGCAGAAAGTTCATCCACATAGGAATCATAAGCAACATAATGAGCGTGTTCTGTGTTGATTCTTTCATTCTCGTGAGAAGGTATGCAAGCGGATATGCAAGTACAAGACAGATTGCCGTTGAAATAAGCGCAATCCAAAGTGATTTTACAAAAATGTTTGTGTAGTAAAACGCATTTGTAAATGCCTGAAACGAAAAATTACCGTTCTTGTCGGTAAAGGCGGTAAAGCCGATCATAATAATCGGAATCATTGTGAAAACAACCATCCAGATTATGTAGGGAATAGAGGGCTTGCGTGATTTCATTTATCAGCCCTCCTTTTCCGAAAACTCTGAGATTACCTCAAACCGAGCCTTTGAAAAGTTGAATGAAAGCGGAACATAGGTTGCGACCTGCTCGTCCGTATCGCTGAGCATAAGCCACTTTCTTTCGTCCGATTCAAGAATGATTTCGTTGTGTTCACCCTTGTAAACTACGGATTCAATGTACAAATCCTTTAAATCGCCCACGCCGTCGCCTGCAAGCGAAAGAGCGTCGGGCGGCAGAGTGATTTTTAGCTTTGTACCTTCTTCATAGTATTTATCGGGAACGGTAACGGTTTCGCCCTCAAGCTCAAATTCAAAGGAATTGTCATTCTGATTTGCGTATGTAACGGTTGTCTCAATAACATTATCGTAAAACGGAAGAAGCTTGTTCATAATCTGAATGTTGAACGGGATAACCCTCATACCGATTTTGCTTCCGATTTCAGCCGATTCGGTGGAGTGGATAAGAATTTCACACTTTCCGCATCTTACGCTCATCTCATAGTGAACGCCCTTGAAGGTTGTGTTCTCAACAGTTCCGACAAGCTGACCGTCCTCGGGAGAGGTAACTTCAATATCCTCGGGACGGATGACAACATCAACAGGAGTATTCCTGCCGAATCCCTTGTCAACACATTCAAGCTCTTTGCCGAGAATTTGAATTCTGCAGTCATCAAGCATAATTCCGTTGAGAATATTTGCCTCACCGATAAAGTCTGCAACAAATGCGTTCACAGGCTCGTTGTATATATCCTCGGGAGAACCAATCTGCTCGATTACACCGTTGTTCATAACAACAACACGGTCGCTCATGGTCAGAGCCTCTTCCTGATCGTGAGTAACATATATAAATGTTTTCTGAGTTTTCTGCTGGATTTCCTTAAGCTCAAGCTGCATACTCTTACGCAGTTTAAGGTCAAGAGCACCAAGAGGCTCGTCAAGCAGAATGATTTCGGGATCGCACACAAGCGCCCTTGCAATTGCAACACGCTGCTGCTGACCGCCCGAAAGCTTTGCAACGGAACGCTTTTCATAACCCTTGAGGTCAACGGTTGCAAGCATATCGGTTACACGCTTTTTTATTTCATCTTTCGGCATCTTTTTAAGCTTGAGTCCGAAAGCCACATTATCAAAAACATTGAGGTGGGGAAACAAAGAATATTTCTGGAATACCGTGTTTACATTTCTTTTATTCGGAGGAGTTCCGTTAATTCTTTTGCCACCGAAAATGACATCGCCGCTGTCGGGTTCAACAAAACCGCCGATGATGCGCAGGGTTGTGGTTTTACCGCAGCCTGACGGACCGAGAATAGTTACAAATTCCTTTTCATTTATATCAAGGTTGATGTGGTTAAGAATTACCTCACCGTCAAATTTGATGAAAATATCCTTGAGTGAAACTATTGTTTTCTTTGATGTCTGTTCCATTTATGCACCCCTGTTCCGTTGTGATATAACAGTAAAATCTGTAAAAAATAAAGCGGATTGTGTCAGCCTGAAAAATGCAGGCGAACACAGTCCGCTCTGCCGTTTCTGCAAAGACATAACCATGATGCTCAGAATTTTTGAACAGAAAAATAAGACGGCTGTGTCGCCCCGTCCTTTTTCTTTACACAAAATCCTTATTAACCGCTTAAAAGCGATTGCACGCAATACAATTTAAATTTTCCGAAATGTCACCCGTCACATAAGCATCAGGGGACAACTGCTCTTTGATTATATTCTAAATGCACAAAAATGTCAATCAATATCGTGTAAAAAGAAAATCAAATTTGCATTACTAATATTCTTTTAAAGAAGTAAAGTTCATACAGAGTCAGAAAAGGTTAAATATAATGCTTTTTGGTGCAAAATTATTGTTAAAAAATTTTTACAACCGTGTAATCTGCACAAAAAACAGCCCTCGAATTTGTAACATAAAGTATGTACTTTTTTGGTGAAATTTGTTATAATGAAATCGAGAATTTTATGAAAGGATGTTTTCCCTATGAAGAAAGCAAAAAAGATTGCAAGTCTTGTTGTTGCGTCTGCGCTTCTGACATCTTCTTTTGCGGCAATTACCTCCGTAAATGCTGCCGAGGTTGATTCCGCACAGACTGCATCTGCCGACAGTACCCTTCGTGATAAGGTCGGCGACGGTGTTATGCTCCACGCATTCAACTGGTCTTACAATACAATCAAAGAAAACCTTCCCGCAATTGCAGCGGCAGGATACACAACAGTTCAGACTTCTCCCGTTCAGCAGCCAAAGGACTACTCAACCTCAGGCGATGTAACAGGTCAGTGGTGGAAGCTTTATCAGCCGATCAGCTTCCATATTGCAGAGGAGTCATGGCTCGGCACAAAGGACGATCTTAAATCACTTTGTGATGAGGCTGACAAATACGGCATCAAAATCATCTGCGATATCGTTTCAAACCATATTGCAAATGCCGATGAAGCTAGGCCGGAGACTGTGAGCAATCAGGTTAAAAAATATGAGCCTGAGTTCTATAAGAAAAGAAAAACCTACACCCGTACGTACAAAGGCGATGCAAACGACAGTTCGGTTCAGGCAGTTGTTCAGGGTCATGTTTCAAAGTGTCCTGACCTTGTAACAAACGATACTGCTGTTCAGGGATACATTATCAATCTCCTCAAGGAATGCATCGACTGCGGTGTTGACGGTTTCCGTTTTGATGCCGCAAAGCATATTGAAACAGAGGATGACGGCGAGTATGCGTCTGATTACTGGAAAAATATAACAACCTCGGCTTCTTCTTACTACACACAGAAAACAGGCGATGACCTCTACATCTACGGTGAAATTCTTAACAACTGCGGTGCAGACAGAAGCTACTCCTCATACACCAAGTATATCAATGTTACTGACAACAGAACGGGCGACGCAGTGCTTTACAATGTCACAAGGGGTAAGGCAAGCACAGCTACCAATGCGAAATACAAATCAGGTGTTGCAGCGTCAAATGCAGTTCTCTGGGCAGAAAGCCACGATACATACGAGGGCAGCTCGGGTTCATCGGGATTCTCAAACACTGCCGATGTTTCGGATGAAAATGTTGTAAAGGCATGGGCAATCGTTGCATCAAGAAAAGATTCAACAGCACTTTTCTTTGCCCGTCCGGGAACAGCTCTCATGGGTAACATTTCAACGGATTCAACTTACAAGAGCACAGCTGTTTCCGAAATTAACAAGTTCCACAACCTTTTTGTAGGTCAGTCTGAAAAGCTCGGTTCTTCAGGCGACATTGCTTATGTTGCAAGAGGCACAAGCGGTATCGTTCTTTCAAATTGTAAAGGTACAAACGCAAGCGTAAGTATTTCCGGCACAGGTCTTGCAGACGGCAAATATACGGATACGGTTTCAGGTGCTGAGTTTACGGTTGCAAACGGCGTTCTCACAGGTTCAATCGGCAACACGGGTGTTGCTGTTGTTTACAACGGTACAACAACCCCGAAGGCAATAAACTCTGTTGAAAGCGGTTCGTTCAGGGGCGACACAATGACCCTTACACTCAGTCTTGAAAACGCAACATCGGGTACTTACTGTCTTGATGATTCAACTCCTGTTAAGTTTACGGGTACAACATCAATCCGCATCGGTTCAGATTATAAGCCGGGCGAAACAATCAATCTCACAGTTACGGCAACCGACGGTGTAAAGACTTCTTCAATGGTTTATAAGTACGCAAAGAGTACCGCTCAGGAATCGGGAGTGTATGTATTCTTCAACCCTGCTAACAAGAAGGGCTGGTCAGCACCTTACCAGGTTTACATCTTTGATGAAACCACAAACAAGGGTACTGTTTACAAGAATGCAAACTGGCCCGGCGAAGCAATGACTCTTGATCCTGCAACAGGTTACTATTACTACGAAGTTCCGAAGTCATCAAGTATTTCAGCTGATGAGGATGATGAAAATCAGGCTGCGTCGGATTTTGACCTTTCAACTTCAGCCAACACAAGAGTAATCATCTCTGAAAAAGGCGGCGAGCAGTATCCGGGCAGAACAGGTACACCTATCAGCCTCAACGGTTCATCAAAGGCATTCTCGCTTACAAAGGCAGGTACATGGGAGGATACAACTCTTACACCTACAAAGGTTGAGATTGAGGCTACTGATGTTACAAAGGGTTCTGCAGCAGAACCTACAACAAAGCCTGTTCCGTCAACTCAGCCTACAACCGCACAGCCCGCAACAGAGCCTTTGGGCAATGCTGTTTACGGTGATGTAAACGGTGACGGTGACATTACAGTCGTTGACGCTACACTCGTTCAGAAACATGTCGTTCAGCTTGAAACACTTTCGGCTGACAAGCAGATTCTTGCTGATGTTAATGGGGATAATACAATCTCTGTTGTTGACGCAACATTGATTCAGAAGTACGTTGTTCAGCTCAAAGACTGGGGCCGCACGGGTGATGTTTATCAGGCAGAACAGCCTACAACACCTGAGCCGACTACCGCCGAGCCTACAACCGTAAAGCCGACTGCACAGCCTACAACAAAGCCTGCTGACACATACACTCTTTACTTCAAGACTAAGCTTGGCTGGATGACATCTGACGGTGTTTCACTCTTTGCTTATGACCTTGACACAGGTGCAAGCTATCAGTTTGAGCAGGATACAGACGCTTACCCGAATGTTTACACAGTTGAAGTTCCTGCAACAGTTTCAAATGTCAGCGTTTATCGTTCTCTTTCAGAGGTTGACGAAAAGCCTGTAGGCGGTGATGACGGTAATGTTTACAATTGCTGGAATGCAACAGTTTCAAAGACAAACAACTGCATCACACTCAGCAATGACGAAGCTGTTTCAACAGCTCCGTATGTTCCGGAGCAGAAGCCTGCATTCACACTTTCAAGAGTTTACTTTGATAACTCAAAGGCACACTATACTGATGTTTATATCTACGGTTGGGCAGAGAGCGGACTCGGCAACGCAGCAGCTCACATGAATAAGATTGCAGGTACAGATATCTGGTACTACGATTTTGACACACCGCTCAGCCCCGGTTCAAACTGTTTCCTCTTTAAGGACACAGAATCAACATGGAAAACACAGACAAACGACTTGACAGTTGCTGACGGTAAGAACTGTTTCCGTGCAAATCCGGGTTCAAAGTCCGGCGGTGTCTGGGTAAGCTATTCAGAATAACAGAACTACAGAACAACCTTTTCTTAATATTCTGCTAACAGTAAAGCATTCCCTCCGATAAAATTCGGGGGAATGTTACTTTTAATATGATTTTACTTGAAAAAGAATGTAATATACAGTATTATATTAGGAGTATTAAACCGAAATTTAAGTGAATTTATGGACGGGAATTTATGAAAACAGAGCAGATTTTTCAGGAATTTGAACAAAGGCTTGAAAAAGAATATTACGCACAGCTTGCAAGCAAAGAAATTCTGACTGTTCCTTTGCTTATTGAGATTTTTCTTGACGATGATTACGCAAATGCTCACTGGGCGGAACAAGTTCTTGAGTATATTTGCGAAGTAAATCCGAAACTTGTCTATCCGTTCTTTGAATTTGTTGCCAAAGGTCTTGACAAATGCAACGGCTTTCTTTCGTGGAATACCTGGAAGATGATTACAAAGCTTTTGCCGACTGACACGGAAAATAAATTTGAAAGCGTAAAAGAAAGGTTTTACGACGCACTTGCTTCAAAAACACCGGCAGAATTTTCCATAGCCTGTGATTGTGCCGTGTCCGTTTTCATTAACAAAGCGGATGAACAGAAAAAATTGCTTGATATTTTGAAGAAATCCGCTGAACACAAGTTTTACATTGGCGATACTGAAATTGAAAACAGCGGAGAGATAGCTAAAGAAAAAGTACAGTTATTTCTTGAAAGAATAATGAACTATAAAACAAAAGCGGAGAACAATTGTTAACTGATATAATCCCCTTAAAGCAGACTCTTTGAAAAACATGGTTTTCAGGGAATGCTTTTAAGGGGAGATTTTTATGTAAAAAAAGAAAAAAAGTACGGTACTGAAACGGGATAAAGACAACTGTTAAATCATATTTTCGGATTTGACAATACCATGTTACAAAAAATCCGCAGACGGTAAAATCTGCGGATAAAATGTTTAAAATTATAATTAAAATGCCTCTATAAGCGGATTGACTGCACCCGGCTGTATTTTTTCGGGATGGTCAATATATTCGATTGCCTTGCCGCAACCGTTGATAACGCAGTCAGCGGCGGCTTTGTGAACTCTTACTTTCAGCTTTGTGGATTCGCTGAGAAGCCTTGCAAATCCCGTCAGCTTGGCAAGACCGCCTGTCAAAATTATACCGTCAGTGTAGATGTCACCGACAAGCTCGGGCGGAGTCTGTTCAAGCACATCTTTAATTGCTCTGATAATGTTAAGCGCAATATCCTCGATTACAGGCTTGATTTCGGCATAGCCAACATCAATAAATTTGGGCAGACCGCTTACGGCATCTCTGCCTTTAACTCTGAAAAGCTTAGGCTCTTTCGGAATTTTTACACAGCCAACAGTCTTTTTGCAGGCCTCTGCCATGTTTGTACCGATAATCAGGTTATGCTCTTTTCTGATGTATTTAACGATTTCTTCGTCCATTGCACAGCCTGCCGACTTTATGCACTTGGAAACCGAAATTCCGCCGAGAGAAAGCACGGCAATATCTGCCGTACCGCTGCCGACATCTGCAATCAGAATACCGTGAGGACTTGTTATGTCGAGCGAACAGCCCATTGCCGCCGCTTTTGGTGCTTCAATAAGATACACCTTGCGAACACCGATTGAGCTTACTGCGTTTACAACAGCTCTTTTTTCAACCTCGGTAACCTCACTCGGGATTGATGCAACAACCCTCGGCATAGTCACCTTTGACGGACTGACCTCTTTTATAAGAATTGAAACCATATCCTCAACAAGTTCGGAGCGTGAAATAACACCGTCATCAATCGGGTGCATTGCTCGTATGCCTGCAGGCGTTTTGCCAATCATCTTATAAGCCTCGTTGCCGACGCCGACAATGTCGTAGGTGTCAACATCAAACGCAACAACGCTTGCCTCATCAAGCACTATTCCTTTATTTTCAATAAAAACTCTTGTTCTGTCAGAACCGAGATCAACAGCTATATCCATTTTAATCACTCCAATGCTATATCAGCAGAGATGTGCAAAGCGTACAGCAACAAATCTCGCCGCATTTGCACTTGTTAAGTATTCTTGCACATTCGCCAAGCGTACTGCCTGTTGTAATAATGTCGTCAATAATCAGTATTCGCTTGCCTTTGATTAAATTCTTGTCAATCGGCGAGTAAACGCCTATAACATTTTTTGCTCTTTCAGCCGCCTTTATGCTGTGCTGGGTTTTATTTTTCTTTGTTTTGACAAGTAGGTCGGCATACTCAATGCCGAGAAGCCTTGCACATTCCTTTGCGAGCAACTCAGCCTGATTGTATCCACGCTCTCTGAGAGTATCCTTGTGCATCGGCACACAGGTGACAAGGTCAAATTTCCTGTCACGATAAACATCTTTTATTGAACGAACCATTTCGTGTGAAAGCAATTCGGCATATGCACCGCAGTTGTGAAATTTAAAGTTAAGAACTGCCCTGCGGAAAATTCCGTCATAGGGGAAAGGAGAGGCGCAGATGTACCCTCCCGTTGCATATCGTACAAGCGGCATTTCGGGGAATTCTTTTCTGCATTTGTCACAACAGTTTTTGTTCGGTTCAATAACCCTTCCGCAGTACGGACAACGAACCGTAAAGAAAAATCCTTTTATCGTGCCGAAAACTTTCTTAATAAAGTGTGTCATCTCTCAGTAAAAATTCTTTAAGACCGCTGTACCTTTTTGTACGGCGGTTATTGTTTACCATATATTCAACGGTTGACGGATTGCCGACAAGCACAAGCGTTTTCTTTGCCCTTGTAACAGCGGTGTAGAGCAGATTCCTGTAGTAAAGCTGAGGAGGTCCCGAAAACATCGGTATAATAACTGCATCAAATTCATTGCCCTGACTTTTATGCACCGTGATTGCGTAGGCAAAATCAAGATCGCCCGCAAATTCAAAGGTGTATCTTGCAATCTTGTCAAAAAATTTAACGACAAGCGATTTTGTCTTTCTGTCAATCTTTGTGATGATTCCTATGTCACCGTTGAAAATTCCTTCGCCCGTTTCGCCGTTTTCACGAAACCAGCGAATATCATAGTTGTTTTTTATCTGCATAACCTTGTCGCCTGTACGAAAGGTTTTTGAACCGATTGTGATTTCCGCCTTATCGTCATCCTTCGGATTTAGCGCCGCCTGCAATTTGTGGTTAAGCTCGGCAGTTCCGAGTTCACCTTTTTTGGACGGAGCAAGCACCTGAATGTTTTCAAACGGAGAATATCCGTATGCCTTTGGCAGACGATTTGCACAAAAGGTCAGCTATTACCGCTGAAACTTCTGATTTATTGTTCCTTTGAAGAAAGAAAAAGTCCTTGTCGGCGGAATTAAGAATGGGTATTTCACCGTTCACAATCTTATGTGCGTTTGTGACAATAAGGCTCTGCTGTGCCTGACGGAAAATTTCATTCAACCGTACAACGGGAATAAGTCCGCTTTCGATAAGATCGCCGAGCACATTACCCGGACCTACGGAGGGGAGCTGGTCGGAGTCGCCTACAAGAATAAGTCTGCAGCCTGTGGAAAGCGCTCTCATAACGCTTTCCATAATGAATGTGTCCACCATTGAAACCTCGTCAACAATCAATGCGTCGCATTTCAGCTGATTGCGTTCGTTCTTGTTGAAAACGGGGTTGTCATGTTTATCCCAGCTGACCTCAAGCAGTCTGTGCAGAGTTTTTGCCTCATCGCCCGTGAGCTCGCTCATTCGTTGAGCCGCTCTGCCTGTGGGGGCAGAAAGCAAAACAGTTTTGCCGTTTGCTTTCATTATTTTTATTATAGCATTGAGGGTTGTCGTTTTTCCTGTACCGGGACCGCCCGTCAAAACGAGCATACCCTCGGTAAGTGCCATAGTGATTGCTTTCTTTTGCAAATCGGCATATTCGATTCCGTCCTCTTTTTCACATTTTTCAATCGCCTTGTCAATGTTTTTAATTTTCTCTGACGGAAATTTAAGCAACATTTTTATTCTTGACGCTATGTACATTTCGCAGAGGTGAACATTGGGAGGAAACACAAATTTTTTGCCGTCAATCTTATCTTCGATAAGCGAACGGTCAAACAGCATTTCTTCCATGCACTCCGAAACCTTTTCACCGTCAATTCCGAGAAAATCGGTTGAAACTTTCAGCAGCTTTTCCTTTGGCAGACAGGTGTGACCGTTTCGCTCGTTGTGATGAAGAATGTGTACGATTCCTGCACGCATACGGACATTTGAATCGGGTTCTAATTTTTCTTTTTTAGCAATAAAATCCGCACTCTCAAACGATACCCCAAAATCACCCTGACAGAGAATGTACGGATTTTTCTTGATTAAATCGACACAGCTCGGACCGTAAGCGTTGAAAATTTTGACCGATGCGGTGTTTGAAATTCCGTACTCGCCGAGAAAAAGCATGAGTGTTCGCACGCCTGTGTTCTGCTTTAACTGCTTTGAAAAATCCTCGGCTTTTTGCGAAGAAATTCCTTTCAGCATTGCAACTCTTTCGGGCTGATTTTCAAGCACATCAAGCGTTGCCTCGCCAAATTCCTTTACAAGCCTTTGTGCGGTCTGAGTGCCGATTCCCTTGATAGCTCCGGATGACAGATAACGCAGAATATCAGCCGCCTCGGTAGGTCTGCTGATTTCGCAAATCTGCACGGCAAACTGTCTGCCGTAGCTCGGATGATTTGTATATTTGCCGGTAAGCTTTACAACATCACCCGACGACACCTGTGGCATAATTCCGACAGCGGTCAGATAATCGTCACCGTCAGCAAGCTCAATTACCGTGTAGCCGTTTTCATCGTTTCGGAAAACCACGCTTTCAATTGCTCCCTCAAGCTGAAGAAGATTGTCGTTGTTCATTAAAACTTACTCCTCAAATCTTTTTGTGAGTTCGCCGAGAGTAATTTCGTAGCCCGCTCTTTCGTAGTCAAGGTAATCCGTACACGGCTTGAAGCCATCCGTATTTTTTGAAATCTGCAAAGCAATATATTCAAGAAAATGCGGATTTTTAATCATAATAGGACCTGTAACATGAGTAGCAAAAAGGTTCTTGTCCTTCAAACCCTCCGTTTTTGCATTTTCGTAGTCACCGAGTCCGTGTTTAACAGTGAAAAGATGATTTTCAATACCTTTAATTTCACTGCACTTGTTTACAAAGCCGACAATCGGTTTTGTGAGAATGTCAGATGTATAAACAATATCGCCTGTAATTCTGCGTTTGTTCTGCTCGGTAACTGTAAAATCATAAATTCCGAGTCCGTCATAAACCTTGCCGTCAGAGTCTGTAATTGTTTTTCCGAGAATTTCAAACGAGTTGCCCGTCATAAGAATTACCTTGCCGCTGTTGATGTATTCAACAAGAAAATCCTTGTACTTTTTAAAATCCTGCAAAACAAGCTTCTGATTTTTTTCTGTACCCGAACCGATGTAGATAAAATCGTAATCGCCCAGGTCGGCATTGTCAAACAGGGTAAGCCTGTCGGTTGTAAATTTTACACCGCTCTTTTCAAGCATTCTTTCAAGCGCAGAAACATTGGCATATTCTCCGTACAGGTTCATTATATCGTGATACAAATGAAGAATTTTCATAATCAGTCCACCTTTACCTTTTCAAGAAATTTACCCTTGTCTGAGAAACAGGTAATTACATAAATCTTTTCTTTGCGGTCATTGTCAAGATAATCAACGGCTTCTTCAATGTCCTTGATAACCTTGATTTTGTTTCTGTCAACTTTTGAGAAAGAAAATCTTGTTGCAAGGTCGTTGCAATATGTTCCTGCAAGCACAATGTTCTTTACATTGTCGCTTTTGAGAAGGTCAAAGTTGATGTCCCAAAGCCATGAAACATCGCTTGTAAAATACTTTCTGCTGACTGCGTCAACAATAATCAAAACATCGCACTTATCCTTGTCGGATGCGGCAAGCTTGAGTGACTGATTGTACGAAATGCTGTTTTCATGTTTTGATGTAACAAGCGTACCCTTTCTGTTTCCTAGTGTGAATGTTACAACACGGAAGTTTTTAAGAACATAATTGCTCAGGCTCTTTGCAATTGTGTTGCCGTCAACACCTGTGATTGACGCAACGGTAAATGCCGCAAGCAAATTGTAAACATTATAAAGCGATTTGAGCGTAAGTTCAATCTTGTACTTATTGTTGATTGTAATTTCGCCTTTTTCAAGATCGGCAGATGTAACTGTGTAGCTTGTATCCTGTCTTTTAAGACCGCAGTTAGGGCATTCATAGTTGCCTATGTGGTCGTAGTGATAGCTTGAATATGTCATAGGAGATTTGCAGTGAGGGCAATATGCACCGTCATTGTAAACGCCGACAAAGTCCTTTGTATCGGTAGGAAGATTGCCTGCACCGAACCATACAACATTATCCCTGCCGTAGCCAAAGCACGAAACAAGCGGATCGTCGGCATTAAGAATAAGCTGAGTTTCGGGATGAATACTATCCTTTACGGCATTGTAAACCCATTCCGGATGACCGTTTCGTGTGAGCTGGTCACGGTAAAGGTTTGTGATAACATAATGAGTCGGTGTGATGTATTTGAAGGTATATTTTGCAAAGCGTTCGTCACTTTCAATGAGAAGAATATCCGATTTAACCTTGCCCGAAAGAGTACAACTGCCGAGAATAAGAGTTGTAACGCCCTCAATCTGGTTAGAACCCTCTTTGTTCCAGGCAACTTTTTTGCCGCTTTCACAAAGAATATGTGCAATCATCTCAACGGTAGATGTCTTGCCGTTACTGCCTGTTACGGCAACAATATATTTCGGCAGCTCAATTCGTCCGAGAATATCGGGGCAGAGTTTAAGCGCAATCTGTCCCGGCAGACTGCTGCCCTTGCCGAGCAATCCTCCGACAAATTTCAGAACCTTGCACACAATAATAGTAAATAGTTTTTTCATTTTGCCACTTCCTTAATTAAAGACAACCTGTGTTGCCTGTACATACCTTGTATATATTCTTCATCATTATACCACAATTTTATTTCTTTGAATATATATTCTTAAAATTTTTTGCAAATTGAAACAGCAGGTTGAAAAAATTTTAAAACCCAAAAATAAAAAGCCCGAAATTCGGTCAGCTTGAATTTCGGGCTTTTCTGCAGAGTGCAACAATCCGTTCAACGAGTGGTTTTGATTTTATCTGTACTTTTCAACAAAATCGGCGATAAACTTTTTAAAAACACTTGCCTGTGAAATCCCGATATTTCTGCATATTCCTCTGAATTCCTCAACAAGTTCCTTTGGGGCGGAAAATGAAATTTGACTGTAAACTTTTTGATTGTATCTGCGTTTTACTTCGGTTGATGTGACGGTTTTTCTTTTTTCTTCCATAATAATTCCTCCTCAAATCAAAACGGAATCTCATAATTTAATCGTTTTTTTCTGCAAATTCCATTGATATTTTCAATGTAACTATATTATACAAAAGACCGCTGTCCCATTATCCTCCCTATGAATTTTAAAATTGAATTTTGTTGTCAGTTGAAAAGTAAATTAATTTTTTGATTTACTTGTATTGAAGGTGAGATTATAATATAATATAATAAGCGTTGTTATGTAAATTTTGTTATGTGATTTATTAACGGAGAAAATTATGACTGAAAAAGAAAAAATGCTTAATTCGCAGATGTATAATCCAATGGGCGACAAACAGCTTCGCAATGAACGCTGTTCGGTTAAAAATCTTTGCAGAGAGTACAACAATCTTCCGTTTGAAGATGAAGAGACTCAAAAAATTCTTATAAAGAAAATTGTCGGCAGTACAAAGGAAAATTCCTATATTACCGCTCCGTTCTGGTGCGACTACGGCTACAATATCGAACTCGGTGAGAATTTCTATTCAAACCACAATATGGTGATTCTCGACTGTGCAAAGGTGAAATTCGGCGACAATGTTTTTGTTGCACCAAACTGCGGATTTTACACGGCAGGTCATCCTGTTGATTATCCGAGAAGAAACGCAGGCTTTGAATATGCCTATCCGATTACCGTCGGTGACAATGTGTGGATTGGCGGAGGAGTTCAGGTCATGCCGGGCGTCACAATCGGAAGTAATGTTGTAATCGCCGGTGGAAGCGTTGTTGTAAAGGATATTCCGTCCGACTGCGTAGCCGTGGGGAATCCGTGCAAGCCTATCAGAAAAATCACGGATGAGGATATGAAAACCTGTTTTGACAAAAGTATGAATAAATAAATTCAAGTGAGGATTTTATGGAGCTTAAAAAAAGTAACGAAGAAAAAATTACCCGTGCATTGCTCGTCAGTGTTGACACGGGTGAATATGACGCACAGGCGTCACTTGACGAACTTTTTGAACTTGTAAAAAGTGCGGGAGCAGATCCCGTTTTGTCGGTAACGCAGAATCTGCAAAAAATTGAAAAGGGTACTTTTGTCGGCACAGGCAAGCTTGCCGAGATTGCCGAAATCTGCGAATCGCAGGAGATAGATTTGCTTGTGTTCGACAGCGAGCTTTCTCCGACACAGATTAAAAATATCGAGGCTGAAACAGATGTCAGAGTAATTGACCGAACAACGCTTATTCTCGATATTTTTGCCCAGAGAGCAAGGTCAAAAGAGGGTAAGCTTCAGGTTGAGCTTGCACAGCTTAAATATATGCTCCCAAGACTTACGGGCAAGGGTATCGCAATGTCAAGACTCGGCGGCGGTATCGGTACAAGAGGTCCGGGTGAAACAAAGCTTGAAACCGACAGACGACATATCCGCAGAAGAATTGAAAGCCTAAAAGAAGAGCTTTCCGACCTTGAAAAGCATCGTCAGATGTTGCGTTCACGCAGAAAAAAGGACGGTGTAATAACCTGTGCGATTGTCGGCTACACAAACGCAGGCAAGTCAACTCTTATGAACTGCCTTACGGACGCAGGTGTGCTTGCACAGGACAAGCTTTTTGCAACGCTTGATCCCACCTCAAGAGCGTTGAAGCTTCCGAGCGGTGTAACCGTTATGATGATTGACACGGTAGGTCTTGTTCGCAGACTTCCGCACCACCTTGTTGAAGCATTCCGCTCAACCCTTGAAGAGGCGGCACAGTCGGATATTATTCTAAATGTATGTGACGCATCAAGTGACGAGGCAAGAACACATATGCAGGTTACAACCGACTTGCTTGAATCTCTCGGCTGCGGTGACACACCGATTATAACCGTTCTCAACAAGTGCGATTTGCTTGACGAAACTATGCTTGCACAGGACTTTAAAGCCTGTGTTCGCATAAGCGCAAAGAACGGCACGGGTATAGACGAACTTCTTAATGCAATTGAGAACAATCTTCCCGTCAGAATGAAAAGAGTAAAAATTCTTCTGCCGTTTGCACAGGCAGGTCTTGCAAACGAAATCCGCAACAAAGGCACTCTCATTTATGAAGAATATGTTGCCGAAGGACTTTCGGTTGAGGCTGTTGTTGACGAAGCACTTTATGCTAAACTTGCAAAATATGAATGTGAATAACTTAAAATTTATTTAATTTGACATTCTGTTTTTTGGTTGTTATAATGATATTATGAAAGGAAAATGATATGTCATTCTTTGATATGATTCAATCATTTGACACCTCGGTTCTTGAATTTATTCAGAACACATTTAAATGCTCTTTTTCTTGATCCGATTATGGCTTTTTTCAGCTATATGGGTGAAATGGGGCTTTTCTGGATTGCAGTCGGCATTGTGTTTATAATTTTATAAAAAAACTCGCTCAATGGGAGTTATGATGCTTGTTGCGATGGCAATCGGCTTTCTTGTCGGTGAAATCGGAATAAAAAATCTTATAAACCGACCACGGCCGTTTATGGTGAATATCGATTATTCAGCAAGACCGTCTGAGTTGAATTCCGACTTTGGGCTTAACATAGCCATTCCGTCAGGCAGCAGCTTTCCGTCGGGACACAGCTGTTCGTCACTTGCGGCGGCAACCGTTATGCTCATCAAGGACAAACGATTCGGAATTCCTGCACTTGTACTTGCGCTTTTGATTGTATTCTCAAGACTTTATAACTATGTTCATTATCCGTCAGATGTTCTCTGCGGAATGTTACTCGGTGTGATTTGTGCCGTTGTCGTTGTACTTGTGTTTAAAAAAAGACAGGTCTTGACAACAGGCTGTCACCGCAAAAAGGTTAAAGAAGGCTGATTTTATGAAAAATTACAGATTTGTCGGCAAAACCTCAAAAGAGACTTTTCTCATCAAGGGAATTAATGTTTTCAACGAGCATTGGATTCATGAGGGCAGTTGTGCCACCGTGACAAATCCTCAGAACGGCAAAAGCTATGTATTTTCAAAGTACATAAGCGGAGGAGTTGAGTTTGTTGCGGGAAAGGACGCAAGCGGTTACTGGCTGTTCTTTGTTGAGGTATAAAACTGTAAAATTCTTCAAAAGAATAATATATATTGGGAGTAAATGTTAAAAATGGAAAACGAAAAATTATTGGCAAAAAATCTGTTTGATTACAGCAGGACTATTGCAAAGCCCTTGCTTGAAACCGTTGATTATCCGTGGGAGGCTCTTCCGAAAATCAGCGAATTTATCATTGAACTCGGAAAAACTCTTGATCCCGAAATCTACGAGCAGAGGGGAGAAAATGTGTGGGTTGCAAAAAGTGCAAAGGTTTTTGACTCCGCATATCTCGGCGGACCGCTCATTATCTGCGAAGATGCCGAAATCAGACAGTGTGCTTTTATCAGAGGCAATGCAATTGTCGGCAGGGGCGCAGTTGTAGGCAACTCAACAGAGCTTAAAAATTCAATTCTTTTTGACGGTGTTCAGACTCCGCACTATAACTACATCGGTGACAGTATTCTTGGCTACAAGTCGCACACAGGCGCAGGTGTAATCACATCAAACCTCAAGAGTGACAAGAGTCTTGTAACTGTTCTTTGCGATGGCGATAAGGTTGATACAAATGTTAAAAAGTTCGGTGCAATGCTCGGTGACCATGTAGAGGTAGGTTGCAACAGCGTTCTTAACCCCGGTTCGGTAATCGGCAGAAACACCAACATCTATCCGCTTTCGTTTGTAAGGGGTTATGTTCCCGAAAACAGCATCTACAAGCGTCTTGGTGAGGTTGCAGAAAAGTACGAATAATATTTAAGCATTTGTCGGGTAACATAATTGTTGCCCGATTTTTATGCGGCTTATTATGCGAATAAGGAAAAATAAATTATTTTAAATTTTTGCGATTTTTCTGTTGACAATTGTGATATTATTTGCTACAATAGCCAAGGTTTTGATGACTTTTATCAGAACAATTTTCTGCCGTGTGCAGAAGTTGGATTGTATAAGCCCGTAATACGGACGGGTGTTTCTACAAACTGCCTTAAACAGTTTACTATAATCCTCGTTAAGGGGCATAGTATCATGTTTTGGCGGTTTTTTTATTGCCCTTAAATGTTACCCACAACAAATAAAGGAGAAAATGATAATGAAAAAGTACGATGTTATTATTGTAGGAGCAGGTCCGGGCGGAATTTTTTCTGCATATGAGCTTGTAACAAACAACTCTGAAATAAAGGTTGCCGTATTTGAAAAAGGTCATCTTCTTGAAAAGAGAAAATGTCCGATTGACGGTGACAAAGTTAAAAATTGCATTTCATGCAAAACCTGTTCCATTATGAGCGGTTTCGGCGGTGCGGGTGCGTTTTCGGACGGCAAGTACAACATAACAAACGATTTCGGAGGCACGCTCTACGAACATATCGGCAAGAAAAAAGCTATTGAGCTTATGGAATATGTTGACAAAATCAATATGAAGTTCGGCGGAGAGGGTACAAAGCTTTATTCCACAGCAGGCACAAGCTTTAAGAAGCTTTGTTTACAGAATAAGCTTAATCTTCTTGACGCATCAGTCCGTCATCTCGGTACGGACATCAACTACATTGTGCTTAAAAATCTTTATGATTACCTTGAAAACAAGGTTGATTTCTACTTTGATACACCTGTTGAAAATGTTGAACTCAAGAACGGCAATGATAAGGAAGGTTATCTTGTTGACACAGCCGATGAAAATTATGAGTGCAAAAAGTGCATTGTTTCAGTCGGCAGAAGCGGCAGCAAGTGGATGGAACATGTTTGTCATAACCTTAATATTCCCACAAAGTCGAACCGTGTTGACATCGGTGTTCGTGTGGAGCTCCCTGCCGCAATCTTTTCACACCTCACAGACGAACTCTACGAAAGCAAGATTGTTTACCGCACAGAACAGTTCGAGGACAATGTGCGTACATTCTGCATGAATCCGAAGGGTTGCGTTGTAAACGAAAACACAAACGGCATTATCACAGTAAACGGTCACAGCTATGAAGACAAGGCAAAGCAGACAGAGAACACAAACTTTGCACTTCTCGTCAGCAAGCATTTTTCAGAGCCTTTCAAGGACAGCAACGGTTATGGCGAAAGCATTGCCCGTCTTAGCAATATGCTGGGCGGCGGTGTAATTGTTCAGCGTTTCGGTGATTTGATTCGAGGTCGCCGAAGCAATCCGAGCAGAATCAAAGAAGGACTTGTTGTTCCGACCCTTGACGCAACACCGGGCGATTTGAGTCTTGTGCTTCCAAAGAGAATCCTTGACGGTATCATTGAAATGATTTATGCTCTTGACAAAATTGCCCCCGGCACAGCCAACGATGACACACTTCTCTACGGTGTTGAGGTTAAGTTCTATAATATGGAAGTTGATGTTGACGAGCACCTCGAGTCGCCCCAAGGGACTTTATATCATCGGTGACGGAAGCGGCGTTACACATTCACTTTCTCATGCCAGCGCCGGCGGTGTATTCGTTGCAAGGGA
>VOFK01002943.1_pt1 | contig 86815 bp, 111 predicted proteins | sample 5384121 | NCBI WGS metagenome assembly VOFK01 (sample SAMN12384730, study PRJNA508395) | human gut metagenome | isolation source: healthy gut J | host: Homo sapiens
GCTTTACAGCAAGCAGACATAATATATTGTCCATCAACGGTTCGGGAACCAGACAAAATCTTGTCACGTGCCGCCACCCTGTTACATAAGCTAGGCATCAAAGGAGATATACACCTATTCTCGCTCCCGATGAGCAAAGACAGAACAAAAGCAATCAAAGTCTATCGGCAACTTTTCGAAGAAATGAGGCTGGAACAAAAAGCAGGAAAACGGTTGGCGGTAGCAGTAGAAGGCGATGCGGGAATTTACGCCTCCGTTCACTATGTACTGGATCTCCTCGAAGAAAATGGAATTCCCGTAGAGCAACTTCCCGGTATTCCTTCATTCATCGCTGCGGAAGCGGCCGCAAAACTACATCTCATCAGCCAAAAAGAAAGACTGGTCATTATTCCGGGCAATATTACTTCGGACGAACTGGACATGTATCTAAGCCATCATCATGTGCCGGTTATCATGAAATTATCTCAATGTGCAGACATAGTAAAGGATTACATGGAGTCCCACCCCCAATACAGTTATCATTATTTTGAAAATATATCGACAGCCGAAGAATATCATTCTTCCCATCAGGCGGAACTGAAAAGAAGAGTATTTCCTTATTTTTCCTTAATGATCATCTTTAACGAACAGACACGGAAGGACGATAGTGCAAAATAGCGTTCAGAATACCTTCAATATTTACATCATCTTTCTTGATAACTAAAAAATTGTGGTACATTCCTTCTTTCCGGTAACGGATCACAATCGACTTGAGTTTACCAGACTTTGTGTACTCCTTTTCTATCTCTGTGATGTTTTGCAAAGGAAAAACATGCCGAGGCTTCATCCCTCTTATAGCTAAGATAAAAGAATCAGGAGTAATAGTATAAACAGACAATAACCTTACCCCCGTTATCAACAGAGGAGGAGTCAGGACCAGCAAAGATGCATATCTTCCATGCGCTATAAAAAGGCATGTACACGCCACCAACATAATAGCAATAACTGCCCAAATCCATAAAGGATAGCCGGGTCTGAATTCTTGTTTTTCCATATGCCACATCTATCTTGTATAGATACAAAAATAGGGAGATTCAGTTTTATAACCAAATCTCCCTCAAGGAATTTATAAACTATTTCTAACAATTAATCTGATTAGAGAATACCCTTTACTGTTTCCAGCATACCCTTTTCTTGAATAGAGTCAAGATCAGCTTTTACTGCGGCGGTCAAACCCGGAATGTTGTTCAAGTTCTCACCCCAAATAGATTCTGCTGCCAACACGCCTTCCGCCACTTTCTGAGTGCAGCCTGTAGCCCAAAGTTCTTTCAGCAGATTCATGATTTCAGGAGCATCGTTCGGAACAATCTCAGCACCGTCAGCACGAACACCACCTTTATAATAAGTGATGATAGCCGCCAGTCCCAATACCAAGCCTTTAGGCAACTCACCCTTACGCTCCAGATAAACTTTCAAGCCCGGGAGGTCGCGAGTTTCATATTTAGGGAATGAATTCAGCATGATAGAAGTCACCTGGTGATCAACAAACGGATTGTTGAAACGCTCCAAAACATCTTCCGCAAACTTCTTCAATTCTTCTTTCGGCAGGTTCAGGGTTTCCATCAACTCATCGAACATAACTTTATGAATGTATTTACCTACCACTTCATGCTCGCAAGCCTCGCGCACAATGTTGATTCCAGACAGATAAGCTACCGGAGACAGCACTGTGTGAGGACCGTTCAGCAAAGTAACTTTTCTTTCGTGATAAGGAGCTTCAGACGGAACGAACAATACATTCAAACCGGCTTTGTCGGCAGGGAATTCCTTGGCGACCTCCTGCGGAGCTTCAATTACCCACAAATGGAAGATTTCTGCCTGTACCACCAGATTGTCATCATACTGCAATTTTTCTTTAATAGCAGCGATATCTTTGCGGGGGAATCCCGGCACAATACGGTCTACCAAAGTAGCATAGACACCACAAGCTTCCTCAAACCATTGCTTGAAGTCTTCACCCAAGTTCCACAAATCAATATATTGATAGATGGTTTCTTTCAGTTTATGGCCGTTCAGGAAAATCAATTCGCAAGGGAAAATTATCAAACCTTTGCTCTTGTCACCATTGAACGTTTTATAACGGTGATACAGCAACTGGGTCAGTTTGCCCGGATAAGATGAAGCAGGGGCATCATCCAGCTTGCAGGCAGGATCAAAAGCGATACCGGCCTCTGTCGTATTAGAGATAACGAAACGCATTTCCGGCTGTTCCGCCAATTTCATAAATTCATCATTCTGAGAATAAGGATTCAAGGCACGACTGATCACATCAATTTTTGTCAGGCTGTTTACCACCTGTCCTTTATCCAAACCCTGCAAGTTTACATGATACAGACAATCTTGTGCGTTCAACATGTCAACCATACCTTTTTCAATAGGTTGAACCACCACCACACTGCTGTTGAAATCAGTTTTTTCGTTCATGTTGTAGATAATCCAATCCACAAACGCACGCAGGAAGTTACCCTCACCAAATTGAATGATTCTTTCGGGACGTTGAGTCTTTGCTGCTGTCTCCTTGTTTAATGCTTTCATATTTTTAATTATATTATGTGTTTATCCATACCTGTACTTATTGAAGACGAATCAGATTTTATTGTGTACTCATAGTATTCATGCTTTCTTTTAAATGGTAATATATATTTAAGTTTTTATATATCATCATTGAACCAAGCATTTAAAATCTTTAAATCTTCGCCGCAAAGATACAAATAATTTTGTTATTCCAAATAAAATTTCTACTTTCGTGCTCGATAACGGTTAATAAATCTAAAGAGATGCTCTTTGACATCTTTTTTAGAATGAGTTTTTACTGAAAGTCAAAATAAACAACAATTATATAGATATAAAAAGACTACTTATGAAAAACTTTATGGATGAAAACTTCCTGCTTCAGACAGAAACTGCGCAGAAGTTGTATCATGAACATGCGGCTAAAATGCCTATTATCGATTACCACTGCCACCTGATTCCCCAGATGGTTGCTGATGACTATCAGTTTAAGTCACTGACAGAAATCTGGTTGGGTGGAGACCACTATAAATGGCGTGCCATGCGTACCAACGGTGTGGACGAACGTTATTGTACCGGTAAAGACACCACGGACTGGGAAAAATTTGAAAAATGGGCGGAAACAGTTCCTTATACCTTCCGCAACCCATTATACCATTGGACTCATTTGGAATTGAAAACCGCATTTGGAATCAATAAAGTATTGAATCCGAAAACTGCCCGCGAGATTTTTGATGAATGTAATGAAAAGCTTGCCAAACCGGAATACTCCGCACGAGGCATGATGCGTCGTTATCATGTGGAAACCGTTTGTACAACCGATGATCCGGTAGATTCATTGGAATATCACATCAAAACCCGTGAAAGCGGATTCGAAATTAAAATGCTTCCCACTTGGCGTCCGGACAAGGCGATGGCAGTAGAAGTTCCCGCTGATTTCCGTGCTTATATGGAAAAATTGTCTGCTGTAAGCGGTGTCACGATATCTTCTTTCGATGACATGGTGGCTGCTTTGCGGAAACGTCATGACTTCTTTGCTGAACAAGGTTGTAAATTGTCTGACCACGGAATTGAAGAGTTTTATGCTGAAGACTATACTGATGCTGAAATCAATGCTATATTTAATAAGGTATATGGTGGTACAGAACTGACCAAGGAAGAAATTCTGAAATTCAAATCAGCCATGCTGATCGTATTTGGGGAAATGGATTGGGAAAAAGGCTGGACCCAGCAGTTCCACTATGGAGCAATCCGCAACAACAACACCAAGATGTTCAAACTTCTGGGACCTGATACCGGTTTCGATTCAATCGGTGAGTTTACCACCGCCAAAGCGATGGCTAAATTCCTTGACCGCCTGAATACAGAAGGAAAACTGACCAAAACTATCCTTTACAACTTGAATCCTTGCGCCAATGAAGTAATTGCCACCATGTTAGGCAACTTCCAGGATGGCACAATTCCAGGCAAGATTCAATTCGGTTCCGGATGGTGGTTCCTCGATCAGAAAGACGGTATGGAAAAGCAGATGAATGCACTGTCATTGTTAGGCTTGTTGAGCCGCTTCGTAGGTATGCTGACAGACTCTCGTTCATTCCTGTCTTATCCGCGTCACGAATATTTCCGCCGTACTTTGTGCAACTTGCTGGGTAATGATGTGGAAAACGGCGAAATCCCTGCTTGCGAAATAGAACGCGTCAATCAGATGGTGGAAGATATCTGCTATAATAATGCCAAGAAGTTCTTCCAATTCTGACAACCGTCAGAATGCTGAATATAAATAAATGAGGATGGAACAAATGTGTCTGCAAAAGTTTTCACTTTTTGTTCCATCCTCATTCCAGTCATAGCAATTCTTCTATAGTCTCCGTTATTTCCTTGTCGGTTTTTCCCATGCCATATCCTCGGATGACTTTCCGTATAATCCGTTCTTTATCCAAAATAAAAAAGTACGGAGCTGCCCCACCCGTCCGGTAATCTTCTATCACTTTATCATCTCCATCCAAAAACATATAATTCAATTCCTTTCTCTTTGCATAATTCTGAAGTGAATGCATCCGGCTCCAACTTTCAATGGCTACCAATTCAAAATCTTCTTCTTGGTACTTTCTTTTCAGTTCTTTCAGAAAAGGGATAGAAGCCTGGCAAGCTCCACAGCCTATTCCTGTTATATTTACCAAGATGACCTTACTTTTCAAATCACTCAATGACACGGGACGCTCCTTTATATCATTCAATGTCCATTCTGGTGCTTTCTTACCCGTCAGATTAGCGGCCATATTCCTGGAAGGAGCGCCATAATCATATTTTTTTGTTTCATAACCTTGCGGAACATAATCGAAAACATCAAACCTGTCAATTGTTTCTTTGTTTATTTCCACATTACAGCAAGTTTCCACCGATATATTATGGGACATCGCTCTCCGTTTCTTATAAGGCAAACCATTCGACTTGTGAATCCACAGTTCATAAATAGAGGTCGGCTCTACATAAAAAGGAGGTGGAGGCATGTGATAAGCTTTACCAAAGAACTCCACTTGTGTATCTTCGTTTATGACAAGTTTAAAATGAAAATAATCCCCACAATCTTCCAATGTGGTAACTATGCTGTCTTCTGTTTCCAAAGTATACCTGACAATATTCTTGCAATAATTAAAGAAAGGTGGGGTCAACGGTCTGAAAGGTAACGGTCTGGTGGTAAAATTATCGATTTTTATTTCCTTGACAGCATGATTCACCAACACACGTACTTCACCATTATAACCGAATTGGAACTCTTTACCATCATCTGTTCCCAAATTCACAAAACTTGCCCCTATCGTAGAATCAGCCGGATTATCGAACTCTTTCACCATATATTTTCTAATACTGGAAGGAATTGTATCACCAGGATTCCAGACTTCGCTCTCTACTTTATACGTTGCTGACTTAATCTGCTCTAAATTATCCAACACCTTTTTCAAATACTCTCTCTTGTCATCTTGGCCATTCACCACATATACCGGCAATAACAAGAGAAAAAATAAAACAGCTTTTGTTCTCATACGTTTCTTGCTTTTATTGATTCGCAAAATATTTTGCTGACGCAAAGAAGAAGAAAAGCCTGTATCTCTGCAAAATATTTATCTGAACTCTTTCTGAATTTTCTCCTTTTTCAGAAAAAGATCAGATAAAACACCTGTTTTTTCCTTAACGTTATTTACTTTTGCATTCAAAATTCATACGATGAAAAGGGCAAAAACACACATTATCTTATTTATGGCAGTCACCATCACCGTTCTATATACTGTTTATATCGCTTTTCATAATAGTGCCGAACGAGTGAATACCCAAATAGACCACGCTTTCAAATCCGCCATTACGGAAGATTACAATGAAAGACTTGCCTACATCAGCTATTATCATCCCGAACCTACAAACTGGGATATAAAAATGTATACTATCGCTCCCAGCCTACACCAAAAAGTAAAAAGCTACACCATAAGAACCAGACAAGGAAAAACAATCTATACCTTTAAAGACAGTCTGGACGAGCAGACCGCCAAACGTATGCTGAACCAATACATTCTATCCCAACTAAAACCCATAAAGCCCGATGAGTTAAATGCAACCTTTAGAAAAATATTATCCGATCATGGCATAACCGGCAGGACCGGAACTATTTATTATAACAAATCCATTTCCCAACACAGCGACCAAAGTTCTGCAATTCCCCGAACGGCATACAATACTCCCCGATACATAGTAGATATCACCCAGAACATCAAGGTACAAGCATGGGTAAATTATGACTTCAAAACTATTTTACGACACATAGACAACACACTCTTTTGGCTCATCGGACAATTGATGATTCTTATTTTCATACTCATTTTTCTTAAAAAGGAAAAGGATACTCAAACACTCCTTACCCGTATGAACATAGACATGGAGAAACAAGAGTTGTATATAGGAAACAAAAAGTGCAACATTCAGAAATTAGACCTCACTTTACTAAATATGCTTTATGAAAGAGCAGGAACTTGCGTAAGCCGTGAAGAAATAAAAAAGAGTTTCTGGCCTACGGATGATAATGCCAATGAAAAAATAGATGCACACATCAAATCAATCCGGAAAGTTTTAAAAGAATTCCAAGAATATAAATTAATAACAGTCAGAGGAAAGGGTTATTATCTACGTATTCCATAATCCAGATTCCAGGCATTCTTTTAAAACAATATCCGCTAAATCATCTTTCCGAAAAAGCCTGTTTCTATTTTATTTCCTCCTTTTTTTATGTATATTTGCGGCTCTTTTAACACAAAAAACGTGGGGATTCACTAGAATTGGGAGAGCAACAAAATGAAAATCAAATTTATAAGTCTCGCAAGCGGAAGTAGCGGCAACTGCTATTTTCTCGGAACAGACAGATATGGCATATTGGTGGATGCAGGCATTGGCATCCGTACAATAAAAAAAACATTAAAAGAACTTGGAATCGGACTGGATATCATCCGGGCAGTATTCATAACACACGATCATGCCGACCACATCAAAGCAGTAGGGCATTTAGGAGAGAAATTTGGAATTCCTGTTTACTCCACTCCGGAAGTACATGCAGGAATCAACAAAAGTTATTGCATGACCGAGAAATTATCGACCTGCGTACACTATCTGCACAAAGGTGAGACAATGGAATTGGAAGATTTCACGATTACAGCTTTTGAAGTACCTCACGACGGAACTGACAATGTAGGCTATTGCATGAATATAGACGGTAAAATATTTTCTTTCCTTACTGACTTGGGGCATATCACCCCCACTGCCGCCGAATATATATGTAAAGCAAACTATTTGGTATTGGAAGCGAATTACGATGAAGAGATGTTGAAAATGGGACCTTATCCCCAATATTTAGAACGTATTGCCGGGCCTAATGGACATATGAGTAACCGCGAAACCGCCGATTTTTTGGCAGAAAATATCAATGAAAGTCTTAAATACATTTGGCTTTGTCATCTTAGCAAAGACAATAACCACCCCGAACTGGCATACAAGACAGTAGAACTCTCACTACGAAACAAAGGGATTATCGTCGGCAAAGATGTGCAAGTCATTGCTTTAAAGCGGAATACACCTTCAGATGTTTATGAGTTTGAATAAATTTCGATGAAAAGGTAAAAAAATGGTGCAAAATGTTGGATGTTTAAAAGAAAACACCTACCTTTGCAACCGCAAATCAGAAATGAATGCACTCTTAGCTCAGTTGGTAGAGCAACTGACTCTTAATCAGTGGGTCCAGGGTTCGAATCCCTGAGGGTGTACAAAAGGAGTAACTTCGGTTATTCCTTTTTTTATAAGCCCGTCAAATAAAAGCGGCTACCCCTCCCGGGCCGCCGCTTTAAAATACAAATGAGCGTACAGCCATTAATGACTGCACAAGGAAAATCAGTTATCTTATATTTTTAATAATTCGCTAATTCTGCTCAAAACTCCCATATCCAAATCCTTTAACTCAATAACATTTAGTGTATCTGTAACATAAAGGTCATTGCCTAAAAATAAATATTTTGCATGAAATATCCTATTATTATAAAAGAAATCCAAAGCTATCTCCCTATCATTCTTTTTATTGCATAATTCTTTAATTCTATTTATAACATACGATTTTTCCATAACAAATAATATTACAGTACTTTTTTACAATTAATCCGCTACAAAGATAAAAAAACCCTTATTAAACTTCACATTATTTATAGAAAAGTTATGTGAAAGTTATTAACAATTTTATTATATTCAAGCTATTAAATGAACAATTAAAACAATATCAGTGATCCATCCGAGTTCTATTTATCCCATATACCTACCTTCTGTTTTTTTCCATCATTATAGCACAAGCTTAAACAATAAAATCCACAAGCAAGCATCTCCTACCGGAATGTCAAGTTTCTCCAAAGGGGAAACGTATAAAAGATGTATCTAAAATAGTTCCTGAACAGGCTGAAAATAGTTAAGAGAGAAAAATCAAGAAGATTGGAAATGAAATAGCTTCCTCAACAACAAAGCAGAGAACAACAAGGATTTAATTTACATAATGCAATCCAGACAGGCAGCCGGAAGGCTGCCTGTTATACTTCTATTTATCTTTAACATTTCCCTTTATAGGGGTCAGGGTTATTTTAGCCCCTTCAACTATCGGAGTTAATATATCAAAAATAACCTGTTTGTATTCAGATAAAGCAATACTCAATAATAGCTCCTCTTTTCTTATCTTATCCGCCAAAGCATTATTATCCTTTTTATATGATTGATCCTGCATATACAGCCGGTAAGTCTTATAGTTCTCATAAAATGCGGAAATAGACCGGAACAAGCGGCCATAATTTTCCTTCAGATTCTGACGATCATTCTCACTGAAGTAATTTCCCGGATTAGAAACAAACACTGTATCTTGAACAGAAACCACAGGCTGTGATACCACAGGCAGAGAATCTACCGGCATCTTCTGATCCAAATAGCCCAGCACCGCTTTTATCTCATTCTCATTAACTAAGTCTTTCAAGATTTTCAATGAGGTATCATAATACTTCATCACTTCATTCGCATTCTCCACACTCATGCTACTGCTATCCATAACGTGACTACTCTTGGAGCCACCGGAACAAGAGGATATGGAGAGGGCGCAAAGAAACACCATACAATAATAAATTCTTCTTCATACTGCCAGTATTAAATTATAATACCTTGATAACAATATGAAATGATAATTGCTCACGCTCCTGTCCCGTTTTTTTCCAAATTGCTCTTAATTTTCTCTAACAAATAAAGGCATCCCTGCATTTTGGGATTTTCGTAGCATACATAGGCCTGTTCAAACAGCATATCTACCGTATCCTTTAAATTAGGAGTAAAAGCAGCCTTATCTATCTGCATTGTTGGGGGAAGTTCCTGAGAATCAAACCATTTTTTCAACTCATTAACCTCTTCTTGAGTATATGTTCTCTTTCTTTCTTTTATCATATTATATATATTTTCTTTAAAATGGATAACCTACTGCAAAGTGAAAAGCAAAATCACGGCTAAAGCGTGGTCGGATAACAGGATATCGCTTTTTACCTGTTTCCACAGGATTTATGGCCTTCATGCCACCGTCAAAACGCAAAATCAAATAATCCAGATCAAGGCGGATTCCAAACCGTATGCTACAGCTATCTGTTTATAAAACTCGTTAAATTTGAACAAACCACCTTCCTGTCCGGAGTCATCACGAATAGTCCAGATATTACCGGCATCCACAAAAGCCGCTCCATTCAATTTCCAAAACAAATGAGTACGATATTCTATATTCAAGTCCAATTTAATATCACCAGCCTGGTTGATAAAGTCCATTCTCCCATCCTCACTACCTTTATAAACACCAGGTCCTAAAGAACGTACAGACCACCCACGTACACTGTTCGCGCCACCGGAAAAATACCTCTTTTCAAAAGGAAGCATTTTAGAGTTACCATACGGATAAGCCACCCCCACTCCTATATGAAACACAAATGAGTTACGCGGATCTATCATGAAATTCTTTGCAAAATCAAAATCTGCTTTCACATATTGAGCAAAAGGAATATTCGCCAGCACATAATCTTCTCCATCTTTCGGATTAGGGTGAACCAATTTGGAAGCAGCATACAGTAAATTACCAGCCTCTTCAATATTGGCACGAATAGAATAGGAATTTTTAGTAGGTGTACGCATCATGGCGTTTCCTGCACTGTTATAGGTAAAGCTGTACCCTGTACGCACAACAAGCTGATTTTCATAACTGGCTTTCAAAGCTGAATTCCTCAGACTCATGCTGTCCAAATATTCCTGAAAAGCCGATGACTTTCTAGGCATATATACATAATTGACATCTACCAAATCCAAACGGTGTTGCATACGTTTCCTGTCAGTCCATTTATAACTCCATGAAGCAGAAGCCAGTGTACGCGAGAATTCCGGACGAACTTGCGATGTGAACTTTAAGCCGACCTCTGAAGTCGCTCTAATTTTCTTTTTAAAATTCGATGATAGAAAAGGAAACATGAACTGAGGGAAATTCAAGCTGCTTTCTACCCCATACTCCATGTAATTATCATTCACATAATCCTGTGAAGCCACCCCCAATCCCGTAATGGCCTCATAAGCGCCACGCACTTTCATCATAAAGGTTTCGGAACCTTTGAATACATTGCGGTGCTGAAAAGAAACCGAGGCAGCCGCTCCCAAGTCACCAGCCGAATTAGTTCCTTCTACTTCAAACGCCATGGATTTATTTTTGTTCTTCGCCAAAAATACGTATGCGTCCAGCTGCGTACCATTTTCTCCATTCACTTCACGAAAACGAATATTAGAGTATTTCAAGGCACGCAAACGCCCCAGATTGGAATAGGTGTTTTGCACATCCTGTTCACTATACAGTTCTCCCGGACGGATACGATTGAAATCAACCAACACTTGCGGACGGAGAAAAGCCTTTCCTTGTAATACATACTATATCCTTTGTATCGCAAAGAGTCAAATTCTTCCAAAGTACTTCCTGTACCGACATAATTTCATCATCCGCCAGAAATTCACTCCTCCCACCTTGTATTGTCTATGCTTCTGCGGCAAATCTTCTTTTCTACGCTGATAAGGAAGTAATCTTAAAGTCAAGTCCACCAAATAGGTATTTCTAGCCGTATCCGCCTGATAGACCAAAAAATCCTTGTTGAACTTATAATAACCCTTATTCTGCAATAATTTGGTAATCCGCTGCCGTTCAGCATCCAGCACATTCACATCAAACAGCATACCGGGCGCCAACAAACTTTGGGCAGAATCCTGCCGCATGTAGTCACTGATAACCAAATCATCTATATCATACACCACATGACGTACCTTATAAGGATGCCCGGCATGAATACGGTAAGCCAATTTCAATTTGTTCTTCCTCGTTTTTTTATCCAGGTGCACAGTAGCCCCATATACCCCATATTACGTACTGCTTTCTCTATTTCCTCCTGGGATTTCAGGGCAACAGATTCATCATAGATTACCGGAGCATCACCAATCTTCCTAAAAAAACGATTAATCCATTTAGTGGAGTCCACACCTGAGACGCAATAAGTACGCATAGGTATCTTAACCAAATTGAACCATTTGGCATTAGGATTCTGACGAATATATGAATTGAATAGTGACGGCTTCACCTCCTTTGTTTCAGATACAATCCTGACCTCATCCAATAAATATTTATCCTCAGGAATAAATTTACTGACCGAACACGAGGTGCATAGTGCTATAATAAATGTGCATATATATGGGCGTGCGCTTTTCTTCATACAAATCCGTAACCTTCGCAAATTTATCTACAAAGATAGATATTAATTGAAAATATCTTCTTAGCTTTGCTCCAAATATTTGTTATTAAATAGAAATTATCATGCTGAGCAAAAACAAAATAAAATATATCCGTTCGTTGGAACTGAAAAAAAAACGCAAAGAAGAACAAGTTTTTGTGGCCGAAGGGCATAAATTGGTAGGCGATTTATTGGGACACTTCCCTTGCAAGTTACTGATTGCCACTTCCAATTGGCTGAAAATGAACCACTCTGCCACGGCCAACGAAATTATTGAAGTAACACAAGAAGAGTTGTCACGTGCCAGTCTTCAAAAGACGCCCCAAGAGGTATTGGCCGTTTTTGTACAACCTTCTTATGATTTAAATCCGGAAGTTATTAAAAGTTCTCTATGCCTGGCGCTGGACGATGTACAAGACCCAGGGAATCTGGGAACCATTATCCGCTTGGCAGACTGGTTTGGCATTGAACATATCTTCTGCTCGACAGGAACAGCAGATGTGTATAATCCCAAAACCGTACAGGCAACCATGGGGGCATTGGCAAGAGTAAAAGTTCATTACTGTTCTTTACCACAGCTTATTGAAAGCCTGACCGATATTCCTGTATACGGCACCTTTTTAAACGGGAACATTATTTATACAGAATCCCTGTCGGCCCATGGATTGATTGTCATGGGAAATGAAGGAAAAGGAGTAAGCCCTGAAGTAGAGAAACTGATAAACAAGAAGTTATATATTCCCAATTATCCTCAAGAACGGGAAACCTCCGAATCATTGAATGTGGCAATTGCCACAGCAGTGGTTTGCTCGGAGTTCAGAAGACGTTTATTGCCTTAAAATTCATATTTCCATCGGTATATGTAATAATTTCTGAATGGGAAATACTATAACGCTACCCTAAGCATATATTATAAACGTACCAGTCTGCTTCCCGTTGTAAACTCCTTTCCCGGCAAATCAAAATCAGCTATATGCCATGCATATACAGGCTGTTCACATCCTGTTTCCAGCATGGCACGGTGCAGGAAATCAGCAAACTTCTCTCCGGAACAAATCTCCAGCCCATACATCGGAGAAATAATAATCACTCCGCCTATCCATTGTGTCGCACTAAGCTCCTCCTTCAATGGAAAATATGCACGCACTCTACCGCTGTCTTCCAACTCCACTACATATTTAGAATAACAGCCATCCGCCGAAACATAAAGATAATGACAAGCAAAACGTCTCATACCCACAAAAGATAATTAATTTCTGCGCTTGATTCTCTGAGGACGATCTGAGTGAGAATGATCTGCCGCATTATTCTCCTTCATTTCACGTGGATTCATACGGGCGGGAACATTTTTCCTGATATCCACCGATTGAATCGAATCTGCTTTCTTCTCTGTTACCACCGAATCAGTTCCAACACGCTGTTCCACAGCCAAACTATCTTTTCCGGCAACTGTCATTGTATCTACCGGTTCATGATAACGGGTCAAAGCAATATTATTGATAATCAGTCCCGGCTTATTCGTTGACGAATCACTATCCATATAGTAAATAAATCCGCTCACACTCTTGATGGCAAAAGCAGAATCAGGCTTTATATACAAAGTCTGCACACCGGAACACGTGATATCCTTCACACGCCCCACCACAGAATCATTATCAAACAAAATATTGAATCCCATAGTGGCTCTCCGTTCCCCTTCCGAAAGGAATATATAATCAGCAGACCACAGGAAAGCATCCTTTGCTTTGAAATTACTATCGGCGGGAATCTCAAAAGTCACCTTATTCGCCAACGGAACATCTGTCAGCCAATAAAGCTTACGGTCATACCATACATCCACAGTATCTCCCGGCAACGATGCAGCCGGTTTATCCTCACGCAACGCCAGCAACTCCTGCATGCGTTTTTTCTCACAGCGGAAGCGTTCCCCCACCTTTTTATAAAGACCGGCAAGTTCCTCCGTGTGACGTGTGTACCACACCATGGACGAATCGAAATCAGCTTCAGTAATATGATACTTCTCGAAGACATAATTCTTATACGCCTCCTTTTGATAATTATCAGAATAACTCAGATTATTGCCCATGGAGATACTTAAATGATAATCGTACAAGATATTCTCCATCCTGTCCGGCTGGATAATATCTTCAGGCACTTGCTTGCCACACCCCACCATAAAAGCCGCACCCAGCAGCCACACCCAAGTAATATTCCTGCGACGCATCATTTATTCTTTAATTTCTTCTGCTGACGGGTGAATATTCTTATTCAGATACTTACCGTAAAATAACAACAACGCCACAATACCGCAACTGATGGCAGCATCGGCAAAATTAAATATCGGACTGAAAAATATGAAATGTTCCCCTCCTATTCCCGGTATCCATTCGGGCCAGTTGGTTTCAATAATGGGAAAATAGAACATATCCACCACCTTACCATGCAACCATTCCGAATACCCTTCACCTACCGGAACAAAAGAAGCGATGGTACTATGAGTACTTTCATTAAAAACAACGCCATAGAACACACTGTCTATAATATTACCGATAGCCCCTGCCAAAATTAAAGAGATACATACAATATAACCAGTCTTATAATTCTGTTTCACTATTTTTGCCAGATACCAGATAATCAATCCCACAGCTACAATACGGAAGGTAGTAAGGAATAACTTTCCGAATATTTCCATACCGAAAGCCATGCCGTTATTTTCTGTAAAATAGATATAAAACCAATCTGTTATGCGGATACTCTCATGCCAGTACATATTGGTCTTTACCAATATCTTTATTATCTGGTCGATAATCAGAACTGCAAAGACGATAAGAACAGAGAGCTGCCCTTGGGTGAGTAGTTTCTTCATTTATTAAATTGAAAATTAATTAATGGTTAATGATTAGCCGTTAGCGGTTAATACTGTAACATGACAGTAAAACTCATAAACTATTAATCACTAACCATTAACCACTATTTTATTTCTTTCCTTCGTTCTTTGCCTCAATGCTCAGTGTTGCATGAGGTACTGCACGAAGCCTTTCCTTCGGAATCAACTTGCCGGTTTCACGGCAAATACCATAAGTTTTGTTTTCGATACGTACCAATGCCGCCTGCAACCCCTGAATAAACTTCAGCTGACGTGCCGCCAACCGGGTCGTTTCTTCTTTAGACAATGTATTAGCACCTTCTTCCAAAACTTTATAAGTAGGAGAAGTATCGTCCGTATCATTACCGTCCTTATTCATGATACTACTTTTCAGTCTATCATAGTCACGCTGAGCCAATTCCAGTTTTTCCATGATAATGGCACGGAATTCCTCCAGTTCCGCATCTGAATATCTAGTTTTTTCAGCCATATAACTTAGTTTTAAAAGGTTAATTATTCTTTTACGACACTCACATAAAGTGAGAAATCATCAAAATTTAATTCTGTACCGTTCTTCACTTCATCCACTAATTCCAGGGAGTTAGCAAGAACCTGGTTACAAATATAAGTATTATATTCATTTACCGCATCATCGGTTTGAGGATTTTTAGATAATGCCACTTTTATTTTGTCCGTTATCTCAAAACCACTGCTCTTACGGATATTCTGTATACGGTTTACCAATTCACGGGCAACCCCCTCACGACGCAGTTCTTCGGTTACGGTAACCTCCAATGCCACAGTCAGTTTACCTTCATTGGCAACCAGCCATCCCGGAATATCCTCACTGAAAATCTCCACATCCGTTGTTTCGATAACCGCTTCCGCACCATCAAGCACAAAGGTATATTTACCATTTTTCTCCAATTCGGCAATAGCTTCCTGCGACATTCCGGCTACGGCTGCGGCGACAGCTTTCATCTGTTTGCCGAATTTCGGGCCGAGTTTTTTAAAGTCACATTTCACCTTTTTCACCAATACGCCTGCGGCTCCGTCTACAAACTTGATTTCTTTCACGTTCACTTCGCTCATAATCAAGTCTTTTACGGCTTCGATGTGCATTTTCTGCTCTTCGTCCACCACCGGAACCATGATACACTGCAAAGGCTGGCGCACTTTGATATTGACTTTGCGGCGCAATGCCAATACCATAGAAGTAACATCCTGAGCCATCTGCATACGCGCTTCCAGTTCTCCGTCTATCAATGCCTCATTACATTCCGGGAACTTGGCCAAGTGTACAGAAACCACGGTGTCACGACCTGTAGCCGCAATCAAATCCGTATACAACCGGTCGGCATAGAACGGAGCGATAGGCGCCATCAGCCTGGCCACTGTTTCAAGACAAGTGTACAATGTCTGATAAGCGGACAGCTTATCCTGTGACATGGCATTACCCCAGAAACGTTTACGGTTCAAGCGCACGTACCAGTTACTCAAATTATCATTTACGAAGTCTGTAATCAAACGTCCCGCCTTGGTCGGTTCGTAATCGTTGTAGCAAGCGTCCACGTTCTTCACCAATGAATTCAGAACAGACAGAATCCAACGGTCTATCTCCGGACGTTCATTTACCGGCACTTCCGCTTCCTGATAAGCGAAACCATCCACATTGGCATAAAGTGCGAAGAACGAATAGGTATTATACAAAGTACCGAAGAATTTACGACGAACCTCATCCACCCCGTCGGTATCAAATTTCAAGTTATCCCACGGAGAAGAATTGGTAATCATGTACCAACGCAAAGGATCGGAGCCATACTGTTCGATAGCGCCGAACGGATCTACCGCATTGCCCAGACGTTTTGACATTTTGTTTCCGTTCTTGTCCAGAACCAAGCCGTTAGAGATTACGTTCTTGTAAGCCACACTGTCGAATACCATCGTAGCGATAGCATGTAGCGTAAAGAACCAGCCACGGGTCTGGTCCACCCCTTCTGCAATGAAGTCCGCAGGATAATAAGTGCGGTTGTCCACAATTTCCTTATTTTCGAACGGATAGTGCAACTGCGCGTAAGGCATCGCACCGGAGTCGAACCACACATCAATCAAGTCCGCCTCACGTTTCATCGGCTTGCCGCTTTCAGATACCAAGATGATATCATCCACATACGGACGGTGAAGGTCTATCTTGTCATAGTTCCCCCCGTTATATTCGCCCGGAACAAAACCTTTTTCCTTATAAGGATTGACGGTCATAAATCCGGCAGCTATTGACTTTTCTATTTCATTATACAATTCCTCTACGGAACCGATACAAAGCTCCTCTCCTTCTTCACTGCGCCAGATAGGCAGCGGAGTTCCCCAATAACGAGAACGGCTCAAGTTCCAGTCATTCAAGTTTTCCAGCCACTTGCCGAAACGGCCTGTTCCGGTAGATTCCGGCTTCCAGTTGATAGTCTTGTTCAGTTCCATCATGCGCTCTTTGGCTGCGGTAGACCGGATGAACCAACTGTCCAGCGGATAGTAGAGCACCGGTTTGTCAGTACGCCAGCAGTGCGGATAATTGTGTACATGCTTTTCTATCTTGAACGCCTTGTTGGCGGCTTTCATCATCATACAGATATAGATATCGAGTGATTCGGCGGCAGCGGCAGCTTTTTCATCATACTTGCCATCTACAGTAAACTGAGGATCATAAGCATTCTTCACCCACCGGCCCTGATATTCCTTATATTTCTCTACGTCCACACATTCCTTTACGAAAGCCTCGTCCAGTTCGTCCAACAGATAGAATTTACCAGTCAGATCCACCATAGGACGGGTTTCCCCCTTCTTGTTTATCATGAACAGAGAAGGAATACCTGCCGCACGTGCCACAAAAGCATCGTCTGCACCGAATGTCGGAGCGATATGTACGATACCCGTACCATCTTCGGTAGTTACATAGTCACCGGGAATAACGCGGAATGCCTCACCGGCCGCTTCTTGCCATTTCCCGTTTTCATCCACTGTCACCGGTTTCACCCAAGGAATAAGCTGTTCGTATTCCATGCCTACCAGATCCGGTCCTTTATATTCACCCACTACTTTGAACGGAATCAGTTTGTCACCCGGCTTATAGTCTTCCAGCGCCAATTCTTCCGCTTTCTTGTTAAAGTGAGTATAAAGCAAAGCTTTCGCCAACACTACGGTCATCTTTTCCCCGGTATATCCGTTGTAAGTCTGCACAGCCACATAGTCTATTTTCGGTCCTACGCACAATGCCGTATTCGAAGGCAATGTCCACGGAGTAGTGGTCCATGCCAGGAAATAAGGCGTTCCCCATTCCGCCATTTCGGGTTTCGGATTCTTCATCTTGAACTGTCCTACCACAGTGGTATCTTTCACATCACGGTAACAGCCCGGCTGGTTCAGCTCGTGCGAGCTCAATCCTGTTCCGGCAGCCGGAGAGTAAGGCTGGATGGTGTAGCCTTTATATAACAGACCTTTGTTATAAAGCTGCTTCAAGAGCCACCACAGCGTTTCAATATAGCGGTTGTCATAAGTGATATAGGGATTCTCCAAATCCACCCAGTAACCCATCTTATGAGTAAGGTCTGTCCACTCTTTGGTAAACTTCATCACGTCCTTACGGCAAGCTGCGTTGTACTCGGCAACAGAAATGGTCTTTCCGATATCCTCTTTGGTGATATGCAATGCCTTTTCCACACCCAGTTCCACAGGCAGTCCGTGAGTATCCCATCCGGCCTTACGCTTTACCTGGAACCCTTTCATGGTTTTATAGCGGCAGAAAGTATCTTTAATGGTACGCGCCATCACGTGGTGAATACCCGGCATACCATTGGCCGAGGGAGGTCCTTCATAAAACACGAAAGAAGGACATCCTTCACGTTCTGTCATACTCTTGGCGAAAACATCGTTTTCATCCCACTTCTTCAGCACATCTTTATTGACCTGTGATAGGTTGAGTTGCGAGTGTTCAGCAAATTTCTTACTCATAATTTTATATCGTTTTCTTGTATTCTCTAACTAAAAGGCAATGCCTTCCAAAAATTAAGGTGCAAATTTACAAGAAAATTAGATAGATAGAAAGTTTTGACGCTTGTTTTTTTAATCAGATAACGGATACTGTTTCAGAATAACTGCATAAGGCATGGGAAAAGCCCCTGTTCTAATCAAAATCAACAGCAACAAGGACCGGTTCTTGTTATTGCAGTCTTTTCCGGTATGCCGAGGTATTTTCCCCCGTCATATTCTTAAAGAAGCGGCTGAAAGTACCCACACTTTCAAAGCCCAAAATCACCGATATCTCTTTGATGCTGTGCGAGGTATGCAGCAACAGCCGTTTCGCTTCGGTCACCACTCGTTCTTGTATAATCTTCAAAGGGGAAGGCATACCGTAGGCGGCAAATAAATTGGAAAGCGTCTTGGGAGAACGATGCAACAAAGCAGCATATGCCTGTACCTGTTTTTTCTCCTTGAAGTGATTGTCCACCAACACATAATAACGCTGGATGATGTCAAAACCTTTTTCATTAACCGGAAAGCCGGACAACTGCTTACGGGCCAGCCGGGTACACAGAATGATGAAACGTTTCAACAGCAGGCGGAGCATTTCTCCCTGCAGGTTATCCCGCAGGATGTATTCGGTAACCATTCTGTCCACCACCTCGTGCAACAGTTCGGAATCGGCTATCGGGAGCCGCAGATGCACTATACCGGAAGTTCCGTTAAACAGCACTCCGCTGCACGATACTTCTTTCTCGTGCTTGTAAATGCCGTAAAAATTCTCGTTGAAAAGAAGAGCAAGATACCTGCCCGATACATTCTTGAACTCCGTGCGGTGAAGATTACTCACAGAGATGATTTCATCCTGCTCCATCTCTATTTCCACATGGTCTACTATCAATGTCAGTTTGCCTTCCTGGACCCATATAAACTTATACAGACTACCATTGTCACAGATGACCCTGTCTGTGTGAAACGCTTCAGTCAGTATCATCGTTTCCTGCAAAGATGTATCGTATGCGTAATTCATCATGGCTAAACTGTTTTGTGCATTTCTTTCTGTTGGTTTATACAAAGATAGTGATTTTCACTTATATTAAACCACCCTGTTATTGCACAGTCCAGAAGCAATACACATAATTAACAATCTGATTTACAACGCATAGCACATATCACAATGTAAAGAGGAGGCAAAGTATCAGAAAGAAAAAAGGAATTTTTGCCATCATTTTAGGAAATCTAGCTATGATATAACCCTACAGGGAATTCGTCAACCATTAAAATAAGCGTATCTTTGTGCCAAGAGATTTCCTTCTATAATCTAGACGAAAAAGAACACTTGATTCTTTTAACCTGAACTTTGGACTTTGATTTTCTCCCAATAAGGATTTCTCTCATAATAAATTCAGATTTTATCCCGCCGGGAGGCAAGATAAGGTCATGCAAAAAAATCTCCCAAAAAAAGAAGAGGGTGTCCGCCATTGAAACGGACACCCTCTATTATGTGTATATCCACATTGCCGGAAACCATTTATTTCCCTGTTTCCCCCATCGTGTTTTCAGGTTTTTCAATACCTTCGCTTGTAGCACGTTCTTCCATACGCTGGATACGTGCGTCAAGATCGGGATGAGTAGAGAACAACTGATTCAGCTTGCTGCTTTTCTTTGCTCCTGCCTCTTCTTGCAATTTTTTCAATTTCTGGAATGACAATGCCATCGCCCAAGGATTCTTACCTGCTTTCTTCAGAAATTCGTAACCGTAATCATCGGCCGCGCGTTCCTGTTTTTGTGAATAAGTAGCATTGACCAATGCCTCTCCCAAATCACCCAACTGGGAATCTGTCAGAGCAGCCGCTTTTCCTCCTTGTGATGAAATACCATCTTTCAATGCCGATGTCAGCAATGCGGTACGGAAGCCGTTCTTTGAGTCCTTGTGTGCCACATGGCCTACCTCATGGCCTATTACCCCCAACAGTTCTTCGTCTGTCATGATATCCATCAATGAAGAGAATACCCGCACACTACCGTCTGCACAGGCGAACGCATTTACATCAATCACATAATATACTTTGAAATTCAGCGGCATCCCTTCCACTTCGGTTAACCCTTCAGTCAGTTTTTTCAAACGGACAGTATACGGATCATCGTCTGCACAAACCTGATTATGCTTATCCATCCAGTCAATGTACTCCTTTACATACTCTGTCATCTGCTCATCGGTCAAAGTCACCGCTTTTGCAGCCTTCACGGCTCCCCCCACTGCCTTCTTCAAATTAAACTGGGCCATTGCAGGAGTTACCCCCGCCAAGCATAACAGCATGACGGCCACCTTTAATAATGCTTTTTTCATTTTTGTGTGTTTTAGATTAAACGCTTCATTTTATTTCTTAAGAAACGGTACAAAAGAACACATTTTTATTCTATCTACCAATCTTTACAAGAATATTTTTGCCAACGCCCCGCCTCAAGCACCCGCCGGAAAGTGAAAAGCCATCGCGAATCCACTTCGCGATGGCCCTTACCCATTTTATATACACCTTTAAACAAAATGATACCCACGCCCTAATTCACTAACCCCTTGCGGGCATGAGCTGATCTTTTTCTTATTTATTTGCACGGGCTTCCGCAATGTAGCCCAATGCTTCTTTACATTTTGCCGTTACATACGCCCAGTCTTCCGCGGCTACCTTGTCGCCAGGGAACAATTTAGAACCCATACCCACACAGAACACACCTGCCTTAATCCAAGAAGTCAGATTTTCCTGAGTCGGTTCCACACCACCGGTTACCATCAGTTTAGACCAAGGCATCGGAGCCAGCAGACCTTTAACCAATTTTGCTCCCAATACATCACCCGGGAATATTTTGCAAAGATCGCAACCTACTTCCTGAGCGAAACCCACCTCGGACACGCTTCCGCATCCCGGAGTATAAGCCACCAAACGACGGTTGCACACTTTAGCGATTTCAGGATTGAACAACGGACCTACCACAAAGCAAGCACCCAATTGCAAGTAAAGAGCGGCAGTAGCAGGATCAACGATAGAACCTACTCCCATAGCCATTTCAGGACACTCCTTTGCCGCGTATTTCACAACTTCCGCAAATACTTCATGAGCAAAGTCACCACGGTTTGTAAATTCGAATGCACGAACTCCGCCGTCATAACAAGCTTTCACTACTTTCTTTGCCACTTCTGCATCTTTATGGTAGAATACAGGAACCATACCGGTTGAACCAATCTTGTCCAACACTGCTATTTTATCAAAACGAGCCATAATGTTATATTTTAGTTTAAATGAAAGATAGGAACACAAATGATACAAATAAAACATGTATCAAATTTGCGTTATTTGCGTCATTCGTGTTCCTATAAAAAACAAATTTAGCGTTGTACACGTCCGCTGGCATCGCCACCGGCCAATGCTTCCACTTCATCTACAGATACCAGGTTGAAGTCACCGTTGATAGTATGCTTCAAAGCAGAAGCGGCAACAGCAAATTCAAGGGCGGCACCCTGATTCGGTTTGGTCAGCAGACCGTGAATGATACCTCCGGAGAATGAGTCGCCACCACCTACCCGGTCAATAATCGGGTTGATGTCATAGCGTTTTGATTCATAAAATTCTTCTCCGTTGTAAATCATAGCCTTCCAGCCGTTGTGAGTAGCCGAGAATGATTCGCGCAAGGTAGAAACCACATATTTAAAGCCGAATTCTTTTGCCATAGCCTTGAAGATTCCTTTGTAACCTTCCGCATTGGTTTCACCGGCTTCCACATTCGCTTCCGGTTTGAAGCCCAGACAAAGTTCGGCATCTTCTTCGTTGCCTATACATACATCTACATACTGCATCAACGGTTTCATGATAGACTGTGCTTTTTCTTTTGTCCACAGTTTCTTGCGGAAATTCAAGTCTACAGATACCGTAACGCCATGACGTTTTGCAGCTTCACAAGCCAGTTTGGTCAGTTCGGCAGCCTTGTCAGAAATAGCCGGAGTGATACCCGACCAATGGAACCAGTCCGCACCTTCCATGATAGCGTCAAAGTCGAAATCGCAAGAATCGGCTTCGGCGATAGCCGAGTGGGCACGGTCATAAATTACTTTGCTAGGACGCATGGAAGCTCCTGTTTCCAGATAATAGATACCTACGCGGTCGCCACCACGACAGATGAAATCGGTCTTCACACCATATTTACGCAATGCATTCACAGCAGACTGTCCAATTTCGTGTTTCGGCAATTTAGTTACGAAATAAGCTTCGTGACCGTAGTTCGCGCAACTCACCGCTACGTTCGCTTCACCACCGCCATAAACAACATCAAATGAATCCGACTGTACAAAACGTGTGTTTCCCGGAGTTGACAATCTCAACATAATTTCACCTAAGGTTACTACTTTTCCCATAATTTCGTGATTTTAAATTGTTATATATTTATTCGTTTAACTTTCAAGCCAATTAAAATACTGGTTTACATATCCATAGACGAATCATATCGTAACCTTGTACTCAACAGGCCACTCAAATAATTCATCCGTGTGCGTGCACAAAGGTACTATTTATTTTTTTAAAACCAAAAATTGTTATATATTTGTATCGAAAAAAAAATAAATTATCAGTGTGCACGAGCACAATATATATAATTAAGGTATGAATAAACTGCCCGAAAGAATCAGAATCAAGGATATCGCGCGCCTGGCAGATGTATCAGTCGGCACAGTAGACCGTGTATTGCATGGCCGCACAGGAGTATCCGAAGCCAGCCGGAAACGGGTGGAAGAAATATTGAAGCAACTGGATTACCAGCCCAATATGTATGCCAGCGCATTGGCATCCAACAAAAAGTATCTGTTTGTCTGCCTGCTGCCACAGCACAGGAAGGCGATTACTGGACCGATGTGGAACTGGGGATGAAAAGAGCCGTAGAAACCTTTTCGGATTTCCACATCACCCTGTCCGTGATGTACTATGACCAATATGAATATTCCTCCTTCATCAATGCCGGTGAGGAAATACTGAAACAAGAGCCGGACGGCGTATTGCTCGCCCCCACTATTCCTGAGATGACGGCCAGATTCACCGACAAGTTACAAGAACGGGAAATACCTTATATATTTATAGACTCCAACGTGGCCAGTCTGAATCCGCTGGCATTCTTCGGGCAGAAATCCGACCAAAGCGGATACTTTGCCGCCCGCATGGCCATGATGTTGGGAGAATGTCCCAAAGAAATCGTTATCTTCAGACAAATCAACGAAGGCCGCCTGGGATCAAACCAGCAGGAAAACCGTGAAAAAGGATTCAGAAAATATATGCAGGAGCATTTTCCCGACTGCAAGATAGTGGAACTGAACCTCTACGCCAAGCGTCCGGACGAGGACGAGGCGCTGATGAACCGCTTTTTCCAAGAGAACCCACAGGTTACGTGCGGCATCACTTTCAACTCGAAAGTGTACATTATAGGAGAATATCTCATCGGGCACAACATGAAAAATTTCAAACTGATTGGGTACGATTTATTACACCGGAACGTCTCTTGTCTGAAAGAGGGCGCAGTGGATTTCCTGATTGCTCAGCAACCTACCGCACAAGGATACAGCGGCGTAGAGAGCCTGTGCAATCACCTGATCTTCAAGAAAGAGGTGAAACAATGCAATTACATGCCCATCACCTTGCTTGCGGTGGAGAACGTGGATTTCTATCTGGACGCGCATAAAAAGTAAATCTGATAACTAAAAATAGAAATGGAAACAAAGTATTTGAAAATCAATCCGGCTGATAACGTAGTGGTGGCTATCTCGGATTTAAAAGCAGGCGAGGCCATCACGGTAGACGGTCATGCCATCACGTTGAAGGAAGACGTGCCTGCCGGCCATAAGGTGACACTGAAAGATTTCGCCCAAGGCGAGAATATCATCAAGTATGGTTACCCCATCGGCCATGCCGTGACTGCCGTGGAACAAGGACGCTGGATCAATGAAACCCAGATAAAGACAAACCTTGCCGGACTGTTGGATTACACCTACAATCCGGTCAGCGTAGACCTCAATATCCCGAAGAAAGACCTGACGTTCAAAGGATACCGCCGCAAAAACGGTGATGTAGGTATCCGTAACGAGGTATGGATTATCCCCACCGTGGGTTGTGTAAACGGTATCATCGGACAACTGGCCGAAGCGTTACGCCGCGAAACCAACTGCGAAGGTGTGGACGCTATCGTGGCATTCCCTCACAACTATGGCTGTTCACAGCTGGGCGATGACCACGAGAATACCAAGAAAATTCTCCGCGACATGATTCTGCATCCTAATGCAGGAGCCGTACTGATTGTCAGTCTGGGCTGCGAGAACAACCAGCCGGATGTTTTCCGCGAGTTTCTGGGAGATTACGACACAAACCGCGTAAAGTTCATGGTAACCCAGAAAGTGGGGGATGAATTTGAAGAGGGTATGAAGATTCTGCGTGAACTGTACACCAAAGCCAAGACCGATGTACGCGAGGATGTTCCTTTGTCCGAGTTGCGTGTAGGCTTGAAATGCGGCGGTTCGGATGGCTTCTCAGGTATCACCGCCAATCCGTTGCTGGGTATGTTCTCCGACTTCCTGATTGCACAGGGCGGTACTTCCGTACTGACGGAGGTTCCCGAAATGTTCGGTGCGGAAACCATCCTGATGAACCGTTGCCGCACCAAGGAACTGTTCGAGCAGACCGTACACCTGATTAATGACTTTAAGGAATATTTCCTGTCACACGGCGAGCCAGTGGGCGAAAATCCGTCACCGGGCAACAAGGCAGGTGGTATCTCCACCCTGGAAGACAAAGCGTTGGGATGTACCCAAAAATGCGGCAAAGCATACGTTGACGGAGTTATGGGCTATGGCGACCGCCTGAAAGTGAAAGGTTTGAACTTGCTTTCCGCACCGGGCAACGATTTGGTAGCTGCCACCGCCCTCGCCTCCTGCGGCTGTCACATGGTGCTCTTCACTACCGGCCGCGGTACTCCGTTCGGTACGTTTGTTCCTACCATGAAGATTTCCACCAACTCCACTCTGGCTAAAAACAAACCGGGATGGATTGACTTCAATGCCGGAGTCATCGTAGAAAACGAACCGATGGAAAAGACCTGCGAACGCTTTATAGACTATATCATCCGTGTTGCCAGCGGAGAACCGGTAAACAATGAAAAGAAGAATTATCGTGAAATCGCCATCTTCAAGACAGGCGTGACACTATAATCCAATTTTATCCCCAACTTTCCCAATACCCTTACAGCCCTGCCTTCCCTGTTACGAAGGTGGGGCTGTGACCTTTTTCCCCCATATATTGTTATACAGCAAGTCTTTTGTAACTTTGCATCTCATTTTATAAAATACAAATTCATGAACGGTGAAAAATTAACTCCAATAACCAATAAGCCCAGTCTATGGGCACTCAGTCCACTGCTGGTATTTCTATGCCTGTATCTGGTGACCTCCATCATTGTAAACGACTTCTATAAAGTCCCCATCACGATTGCTTTCATGGTATCCTCGGTCTATGCGGTATGCATCACCAAAGGCCTGAGCCTGAATGAGCGAATGCTGCAATATTCCATCGGCGCAGCCAACAAGAACATCATACTGATGATCTGGATTCATCCTGGCAGGCGCATTCGCCCAAAGTGCCAAAGATATCGGGGCCATTGACGCGACCGTCAACCTTACGCTTCTCCTGCTGCCGGACAATCTGCTGCTGGCAGGCATCTTCCTGGCTGCCTGTTTCATCTCACTCTCCATCGGAACCTCGGTAGGAACCATCGTGGCACTAGTCCCCGTGGCAGCAGGCATCGCAGAGAAAACCGACATGAACCTGGCCTTCATGACAGGTATCGTGGTGGGAGGAGCCTTCTTCGGCGACAACCTTTCATTCATCTCGGATACCACCATCGCCGCCACCCGTACCCAGGGATGCGCCATGCGTGACAAGTTCCGGGTAAACTTCATGATAGCCCTTCCGGCCGCTCTGATGGTTTTCGGCTACTATATTTTCAGAGGGATGGACGTGATGACCACCCACGACATCCAGTCGGTGGAATGGATCAAAATCCTCCCCTACCTGGTTGTGTTGGGAACCGCCATAGCAGGTATGAATGTGGCACTCGTACTGATACTGGGCATCGCCACAACGGGAGTGATCGGCCTGTTCACGGGGAGCATCGGCCTGTTCGACTGGCTCGGCTCCATGGGCACAGGGATCACCGGGATGGGGTGAGCTCATCATCATCACCTTGATGGCAGGCGGTATGCTGGAACTGATCCGTTTTAATGGCGGAGTGGACTATATCATCCAAAAACTGACCAAACACGTCAACAGCAAACGCGGAGCCGAACTTTGCATCGCGGCTTTGGTGAGCATCGCCAATTTCTGCACAGCCAACAATACGATAGCCATCATCACAGTGGGACCGCTTGCCAACGATATCGCTACCCGCTACAGGGTGGACAAACGCAAGAGTGCAAGTATTCTGGATACTTTCTCGTGTGTCATCCAGGGAATCATCCCTTACGGAGCACAAATGCTGATTGCTGCCAAACTGGCTTCCCTGTCTCCTTTGAGCATTATCGAATACTTGTACTATCCGGTAGCCATAGGGATATTTGCCCTGCTGAGCATCTTCTTGAGATACCCCAGACGGTATTCGTGAAAACAAGCGGCAGACGGTTATATTCCACCACGCACAGACCGGCTGAACTCTTTCGCAATGTCCAGACGATGAAGGTGAAAGATTTATAATCTTACAGCTGTAAGATATAGCATCTTACACGTGAAAGATCCATATCTTCCGTGATTAACGGCGCGTACCTGGGGGAGCAAATAGCATTCAACAAAGATACGATATGCATTTATCCATGGGCGGTCCAACTCCTCTTTCTTCCAAATCCGGAATCGTGCGTGGTGTATCCACCCGAACCCGGATAGGGAAAATCTCATTGATATAGCGTTTCTGTCGAGGTGCAAATCCTATGTTTTTGAAGAGTTCAACAACAGCAACAACAGTTATTTCTTTTTCTTTGTTACTGTTGTTTTTCTTCTCTTCTCTATTCTTTTCTTCTCTTATAAAGTTTTGCTTAAAGCTTGCTTGCAAACTCCTATTAACACATTCATTATCAATACATTGCAGTGTATTTTCGGTTACATTTTCATCATCACTTTTTTCAATCGTGTTTTTCATGCATTTTACACTGTTTTCCGCATTGTTTTCCGTGTTGTTTCCTTATTGTCTGCATCGTCATTCGCTTCTTTATCCGCTGCCGTGAGGACAGTAGAAGTGATTACTTTTTCAGCTGTCTGCACAGTCTTTTTCTTGCTGCTTCTTCCTCCTTTGCTACCGGCGGCGGCACGTTGCTCCGAAAGCTTATTCTGATAACCCATCACCTCATCCAGATACAGGCATCGGAAATATCCGTCCTCCATTATGACAAACAAGTTAAAGTCTTTAATGAGATGCTGCAGATCTTCCACTGTAGCCCCCCATTGTTCAGCCAACAAATCCAGTTCGTTAAAATCGTGTTTGTATTCCTGTTGCCTTCGCAGGAACAATATCATTTGAATATATAATCCTATTCCCATGCATTTCATTTCGGCATTCAGCTTCATCATTTTGTAATCCGACATCAAGCTGCAATTCAGCCGGATAAACTGTTCGGTGTAATCCATTCCTTTGGTGTGTTAGTATATAAATAGATTACAAAGAAACAAAAAATATCAATAGGGTGTATAGATAATTGCCACCAATTATGACATTATCTTCATTTTTATCTCAAACAAATATAAACAACTAGTACACAAACACTTACACAGCACATTCAATTCAAGAAAAAAGTATAATTCTCCAGAAAAGATAAAGTTCTTATCCCCTGCAATTAATGAATATTTTTTATCGTCAGAATTCGGAGATAAATTCCCAATAAATGATCCTATGTTAAAACACACGCTATATCCGTCCAAAGGTAACAGAAGAAGATTTATGAATATTTATTTTGAAAATATACATAAAAGGATTATCTTTGCACCGCAAATGAATCAATGATATGAACCAATTACAGACTACATACAGCATACATCACCTTACATCGGGAAATACCCCCCTGTGTAATCACTTCATTGTGCATGTACATTGGTTCAGCGGATTTGTTTAGATTTCCACTCACACGTAATTTATTACCCAACTTTCATCCTACCCACACACGTGCCCGATGAAAGATATATTGCATGATGGTTCTCATTCGGTGAAACCGTCGGGTTGTATATGTTTTACTATAAAAATTGCTATGTTTACTATTATATCTATTATGTTTGTTGGTATCGGTATAGGATATGTATTGCGCAACTTGCAGTTTTTACAGAAAATAGAAAAGAGTACATCACTCACTATCTTCCTGCTGTTGTTTGTTTTGGGAATCTCTATCGGCTCCAACAGCTTAATCATTAACAATTTAGGCAGATTCGGATGGCAGGCGGCTATATTGGCTACATTAAGCATTTTGGGCAGTATGCTAGCTTCTTTCCTGGTATTTCATCTGTTTTTTAAGAAAGGAGGCAAACAATGAAAGGCAGTTTGGTTGTTGTCGCATTTTTTTGTGCAGGATGTATGATTGGAGCTGTCAATAATTTCCAGTATGACATGCACTCTGTTTCCATGTATGTGCTTTATGCACTGATGCTCCAAGTAGGAATCAGCATAGGCAGCAATAAGAAATTGAAAGAACTGATTAAAAGCTTACGGCTGAAAATGCTCCTGGTACCGATGGCTACCATTGCGGGAACCTTGCTTTTCTCGGCACTGGCCAGTCTGCTATTAAGCCAATGGAGTGTATTCGACTGTATGGCGGTGGGCAGCGGCTTTGCCTATTATTCACTGTCCTCCATTCTGATCACACAGTTCAAAGAACCGTCTATCGGATTACAACTGGCCACCGAATTGGGAACCATTGCGTTACTGGCCAATATTTTCCGGGAGATGATGGCATTGCTCGGTGCTCCGCTCATACGGAAATATTTCGGACAGCTGGCTCCTATCTCGGCTGCCGGAGTGAACTCGATGGATGTATTGCTGCCATCCATCACACGTTATTCGGGAAAAGACATGATTCCCCTGGCCATATTCCACGGAATACTGATTGATATGAGTGTTCCTGTTTTCGTATCCTTCTTCTGTAATTTATAAAAAAAGAGAAGCCCGCTGATTGGTTAAGCGGGCTTCTTTTTCATATATAATATAGGCGGGAATTATTTCGCAACCTTTTCCAGTTTCTTCATGATAGAGAAGATGAACAATGCGGAAAGCAAGCAGCACACAATCAATACACTCCATACCATCCACAACTGCATATCACCCCACAAATAACCGATGATAGCTACCAGATAGTTACCAATAGCAGTAGCCACAAACCAAAGTCCCATCATAGCGCCTTTATACTTGGGAGGAGCTACCTTGGAAACAAATGAGATACCCATCGGTGACAGGAACAATTCGGCAAAAGTCAATACCAGATAAGTCGAGATCAGCCAGTTGGGTGAAACCAACGCGCTCTCGGCAATACCATTGGCTTCTACTTCAGCAGGAGTAGGCAGACCGAATGAGCCGAATGCCAGCAACATGAAACCTACTGCGGCAATCACCATACCGATACCGATTTTACGCGGAGCTGATGGTTCTTTTCCTTTCTTTGCCAATGAACCGAATACTGCCAGTGATACCGGAGTCAGAGCGACAACGAAGAAGGGGTTAAACTGTTGGAAAATCTTGAGGAAGGATAGGCAATGTAGGGTCCATAGTACCATAATTGACTCCTAAAACCACAAGAGCCAAGGTAGCAATAACGCCTGAAATCAATTTGCCCTTGCCTGTCTTGGACTGGAACAGTGAGAAACCTGCATAAACGGTTACAATAAGCAGAGCCAGATTCCATACGCTGAAGCCAAGGCGATCCAGACCGGTTACCTCATGTGCCGTGTAGTCACGGGCGAAGAAGGTCATGGTAAGACCGTTCTGATGGAATGCCATCCAGAAGAAAATAACCACAGCGAATACCAGTAACAAAGCGACGATGCGTTCTTTGGTCTGTGCGGGAGTCAGCTCTTCTTCGTGTACATTGGCCGGTTTAGCCTGCTTGGAGTTGTAATCGGCATGTTTGAATGTAGAACGGAAAATAACATAAATAGCCATAGAGGCAACCAGTGAGATACAAGCTACACCGAAACCATAGTTATAGGCTTCTGACAATTTATCAATATAGGTAGTACAGAAATCAGCCATGCTTCCTGTGAAATTCTGTGCGGTCTGCATGGCAGTCAGTGTGGCCTCGCCTTCGGCGGTAATCGTACCGTCCAGGAACTGGTGTGCCAAAGAAGGTATCTGGGGCACATAGCTGAAGCCTGCTTTGCCCAACACATAGTTGGTCATGGCAGTAGCGGCAGTCGGAGCGAACAGGGCACCGATGTTGATTGCCATATAGAACAAACTGAAAGCGGTATCACGTTTCGCGCTATACTCAGGAGCATCATACAGATTACCTACCATTACTTGCAGATTTCCCTTGAAAAGTCCAGTTCCCAAAGCAATCAGGGCAAGAGCGCCGAACATGGAATACAATCCGATATTGGTTGCCATCGGGATAGCCAGCAGCACATAACCGGCAAACATGATAACGATACCGGTAGTAACCATCTTGCCATAACCGAATTTATCGGCCAGGATACCTCCGATAAGCGGCATGAAATACACTCCTGCCAGGAAACTGGCAGATTGTTGACGTCGTGGCGGCTGTAAAGCCGAATTTCGCTTGCAGGAAGAGAGTGAAAATAGCAAGCATGGTGTAATAACCAAAGCGTTCGCCGGTATTGGCGAGAGCTAATGCGTATAAGCCTTTAGGCTGTCCTTCAAACATAGTTGATAAAGATTTAATTAATAGTTAGTATTCTCTTTTTTTGCAAAGATATAACTTTTAGTCTATCTGAAAAAAAAAGAGCCACAAATGTGACTCTTTTTGGCATATTTATTCGGTGAAAAGGGAACAAATCTCTGCTTTCGTTTCTTTTATCAGGTCATCGGCCGCTATTTTTATCTGTAATCCGCGGATACCGGCACTGATATAAATGTACGGGAATGCGGTGCAAGTCTCGTGTATATAGGTGGGGAAATGCTTTTTCATGCCGATGGGAGAACATCCTCCCCGGATATATCCTGTCAGGGGAAGCAGCTCTTTCATGGGAATCAGGTCGCATTTCTTGTTACCTGAGACTTTTGCCGCCATTTTTAAATCCACCTCGTGCTCGCCGGGTATGACACAGACAAAATATCCGGATTTATCCCCATGAAGCACCAAAGTCTTGAAGACTTGTTCTATGTTCTCGCCCAAACTGGCGGCAACGTGAACAGCGCTGAGGTCATTCTCGTCTACTTCGTATGGAATAAGCTCGTATGCTATCTTGGCCTTATCAAGCAGACGGGCTACGTTGGTTTTAGCTATTTTCTCTTTCATTGCTGGTATGCCGGTTAATTTTCCAATTCTTCTTTTATAAATTTCGGGGTATATCCTTTCTTGCTTCCGGCCACTTCCTCAGGAGTTCCGGCAGCAAGCACCTGTCCTCCGCCCCTTCCGCCTTCGGGACCCATATCGATGATGTAATCCGCCAGTTTGATCACGTCCAGGTTATGTTCGATAACCAGAACGGTATTGCCTTTCTCCACCAGTTTGTTCAGTACATTCATCAGCACACGGATATCTTCGAAATGAAGCCCGGTAGTAGGCTCATCCAGAATATATATTGTTTTGCCGGTATCACGCTTGGACAGTTCCGTAGCCAGTTTCACACGCTGGCTCTCTCCGCCCGACAAGGTGGTGGAGGGCTGTCCCAGTTAATATATCCTAACCCCACCTCTTGCAGCACTTTGATTTTATTCAGAATCTGAGGCACATTCTCAAAGAACTCTACAGCACGATTGATGGTCATGTCCAGTACATCGGCTATGGATTTACCCTTATAGCGCACTTCCAGCGTCTCGCGGTTATATCGTTTACCGTGACAAACCTCGCAAGGTACCAGCACATCGGGCAGGAAATTCATTTCGATGGTCTTGTATCCGTTACCGCCGCAAGCCTCGCAGCGTCCTCCGGTTACATTGAACGAGAAACGCCCCGGCTTATAGCCACGGATCTTCGCTTCGGGCAGACCGACAAACAGATTCCGGATATCCGAGAATACTCCTGTATAGGTGGCCGGATTGGAACGCGGTGTCCTGCCCAGCGGCGACTGGTCCACATTCACCACCTTATCTATATAGTCCAGTCCTTCCACACTGTCATAGGGCAGAGGTTCCTGCAAAGAACGGTAGAAATGCTGTGACAGGATGGGCTGCAAGGTATCGTTTATCAGCGTGGATTTGCCACTGCCGGACACCCCTGTGACGCAAATGAGTTTTCCCAAAGGAAATTCCACATCCACATTCTTCAGGTTGTTTCCCTTCGCCCCTCTCAGCCATAAGGATTTCCCGTTACCGGGGCGGCGTTCGGCCGGTATCTCTATCTTCATCTGTCCGTTTAAATACTTAGAGGTAAGCGTTCCTGTCTGAAGCATTTGTTTCGGAGTTCCTTGAAATACTACTTCCCCACCCAAACGGCCCGCCTTCGGTCCCATATCAACCACATAGTCTGCCGCCAGCATCATATCCTTGTCATGCTCCACCACGATGACAGAGTTACCTGTGTCACGCAACTTCTTCAAGGAGTTGATAAGGCGGAGGTTGTCCCGTTGGTGCAATCCGATACTCGGTTCATCCAGAATATAAAGCACGTTCACCAGCTGGGAGCCGATTTGAGTTGCCAGACGGATGCGCTGGCTCTCGCCTCCCGAAAGGGATACCGAGGTGCGATTCAGTGAAAGATAATCCAGTCCCACATCCAACAAAAACTTAAGACGGGTACGGATCTCCTTCAAAATCTCGGCGGCAATCATGCGCTGCTTGTCTTCCAAAAAAGGATCGACCTGTTGCAACCAGTCATACAGTTCGTTGATATCCATGCTTGCCAGTTCATAAATGTTCTTGTCATGGATACGGAAATGCAACGCCTCCTTGTTCAGACGCGCTCCCTTGCATTCGGGACAAACATCGGTCTTGGCAAACTGTTCCGCCCACTTCTGGGCAGTGGCCGATGCATCTTTCTCCTGCATCATCTGGATGTACTTCACAATCCCTTCATAAGTTACAAAGTAATCGGAAGAGGTATGAATCAAGGTGCTCTTTATCTTGATACGCTCATCCGAGCCATAGAGTATTTCGTCTATCGCATCATCCGGCATATCCTTGACCGGTGTCTTGATCGTAAAATCATATTTTTCAAGCAGGGCCTCTATCTGCCAGAAAATCATGGCATTTTTATATTTGCCCAAAGGCACGATGGCTCCTTCGTAAATGGAAAGATTCCTGTCGGGAATCACTTTGTCCACATCAATCAGATTCACATACCCCAGCCCCTTACAACGGGGGCAGGCTCCCTGCGGAGAGTTAAACGAAAAATTATGAGGAGCAGGTTCTTTATAAGACAGTCCGGTAACAGGACACATCAACCGCTTACTGTAATGGCGCACCTCCCGGGTATCGGCGTCATAAATCATAATCAGCCCCTCACCCTGCTGCATGGCAGTGGCAACACTCTGTTTCAGCCGTTTGTCGTCCTTTTCCGATACGACCAGCTTGTCTATCACGACTTCGATATCGTGGTTCTTGTAACGGTCCAGCTTCATGCCGTGTACAATTTCGCGCACCTCGCCGTCCACGCGGACATACAGATAACCTTTCTTGCGCACTTGTTCGAAAAGTTCTTTGTAATGCCCCTTGCGGGTACGTACCAACGGGGCAAGCATGAATATCTTCTTACCCTGATAATCCCGGTGAATCAGACCGATGATCTGTTCCTCGGTATATTTCACCATTTTCTCTCCCGAAAGATAAGAATAAGCAACTCCTGCACGGGCATAGAGCAAACGGAGATAATCGTATATCTCTGTCGTAGTTCCCACGGTAGAGCGGGGATTCTTGTTTGTCGTTTTCTGTTCGATGGAAATTACCGGGCTGAGTCCTGTAATCTTATCCACATCCGGGCGCTCCAACCCTCCCAGGAAATTACGGGCGTATGCGGAAAAGGTCTCAATGTATCTCCGCTGCCCTTCGGCGAAGATGGTATCGAATGCCAAAGACGATTTACCGCTTCCGCTCAATCCGGTTATCACCGTCAGGCTGTTCCGTGGAATTTCAACATCTATATCTTTCAAGTTATGTACACGGGCACCGTATACATTAATCAGTTCTTTTTCTTCACTCATAATCTTCTTACTCTGCGTAATCTTTGCAAAATTAATGCTTCCCGACGAAATATTTAATTAAAAAGCCTAATAATATTTTCTATTCTTTCTATATAATGTGAATAAAACAGTTTTTTTTGTACTTTTGCCACTCAGTTTAATCAACACACTGCAAATGAAATTTATTCGAGCATTATATCTTATCGCAGCCTTGTCTGCCAGCAGCACCGGAATGATGGCTCAAACACAGTCTTCCGGCTATTTCCTGCACACCATTACCAAAGGGCAAAGTCTTTATTCCATAGCCAGCATGTATAATGTCACTACCGGTGATATCGTTAAAATGAACCCCGGCAGCGACCAGAAAATTAAAACCGGTGAAACATTGAAGATTCCACAAAAGAACATCGGAACGGAACAGCAGATGTTCCATACCATCCAGTCGGGTGAAACCTTGTACAAGCTGACACAACGCTATGGAGTAACCGCACAACGCATCTGCCAGGCAAATCCCGGACTGAGCGCGGAGAATTTCCGTATCGGACAGGTTATCGTAATTCCCGCCAAGGTGACGGACAGCGAGGAGATAATCATGAACGAGGTGAAAGCCGCACAGACTACCAAGCCGGTCACCACTTCCACCCCACTGAAACCCAATTGCAGGGATATGCATAAAGTGGAACGCAAGGAAACGATATTCAGCATCAGCCGCCTGTATGGCATCACAGAAGCCGAACTGATTGCCGCCAATCCTGAACTGCGTACCGAAAAACTGAAAAAAGGAAGGTTCCTTTGTATTCCATATCCTAAGGATACAAAGACTGAAACGCCTGTGGATAATACGCCTGCCGTAATCCCCACGGACGACCAGCTGTTTAATGAAAGCAAGAAGGAGGCACGCAAAATATCTACCATCAAAGCTGCCGTAATGCTGCCATTCATGACAGACGGCAAGGGCAACCGTGACGAACAGACACGTATGGTGGAATACTATGAAGGCTTCCTGATGGCAGTAGACAGCTTGAAGGAAAAAGGAGTATCCATCGACCTGTACTCATACGATACCCATAACAATACTTCTTCCATCAAGAACATTCTGGATAGAAGTGAATTGAAGAGCATGGATATTATCTTCGGCCCGGCTTATCCCGACCAGGTGAAACCGGTTGCGGAATTCGCCAAGAAAAACAATATCCGGCTGGTAGTACCTTTTACCTCCAAAGGGAATGAAGTTTTCAGCAATCCCGCCATCTATCAGATAAATACTCCCCAATCTTATCTGTACTCGGAAGTTTACGAGCATTTTACCCGCAAGTTTACAACCGCCAATGTTATCTTCCTGGATGCAGAAGATGGTGACAAAGACAAAGTGGATTTTATAAAAGGACTGAAAGAGGAGTTAAAAACCAAACGCATTCCTTTACCGAATTAAAAGGGGAAAATATTACTCCGGAATCATTGAAAGGCGCGATGAACCATAGTATGGATAATGTATTCATCCCGACTTCCGGCACCAACGTGGCATTGATAAAACTGTTACCACAACTGATTGTGACCTCCCGTGACAATCCCGACTACCGTATGCAGTTATTCGGCTATCCGGAATGGCAGACCTATACCAACGACCATCTGGCCAGTTTCTATGAACTGGACACCTATTTCTATTCTTCGTTTTACACAAACAATTTATTTCCGGAAGCCGTTCAGTTCTCATCGGCTTACCGCAAATGGTACAGCAAGGATATGCTCAACTCATTCCCTAAATATGGTATGCTGGGATTCGATACAGGATATTTCTTCCTGAAGGGCCTGTCCCAATACGGCAACAAACTGGAAGACAAACTGGACAAGGTGGCTGTCACCCCTATCCAGACCGGATTTAAATTTGAACGCGTAAATAACTGGGGTGGATTTATCAATCGTAAAGTGTTCTTCGTTCATTTTACCAAGGACTTTGAACTGATTAAACTTGATTTTGAATAATGAAAAAGTATAAGAACTTCGGGCTGCTTGTACTGGCATTGCTCTTTGCATTGCCGGCAGCTGCACAGTTGGGTGAAGAACGTCATAATTTTGCCGTCGGCATCAATGGTGGTCTGAACATGAGTTCCGTCAGCTTCAACCCGAAAATCAAACTGAACACCTTGAACACCATGTCTATGGGGGTTACCATGAGATATATGTCCGAGAAATATTTCAAGATGATGTGTGGCGTGCAAATGGAAATAAACTATTCACAACGCGGATGGGACGAAAAGATAGAAGATGATTCCGGCAATTCTTACAGCCGCACCATGAATTATCTGGAAATCCCTTTCATGGCACATCTGGCATTCGGCAAGGATGCATTGAACCGGGGAGTGAAGGTCTTTTTCAATGCAGGACCACAAATCGGCTTTTTCCTGGGTGACAACGAAAAGATAAACTGGACTACTTCTACAACAAGACCGGAACACGGTAAAGAGGTGGAGAATAAATTTGATTATGGTATCACAGCCGGCGCCGGTCTGGAAGTAAGTACCGGTATCGGACATTTCCTGCTGGAAGGACGTTACTATATGGGATTGAGCGACTTTTACAAGAACTCGAAAAGAGATTTCTTCGAAAGATCAGCCCATTCATTCATAGGCATACGACTGAGTTATCTGATAGATATTACTAAATTAAAAAAGGACTCTCTCTCATAACACAAAAGCCTGCAAGATGAATCTTGCAGGCTTTTTATATCATACATAATAATTCCCTCAGCTTATCTCAAACGGTCGTATGCTTTAACCAATACCTCATCCTTACCAATGGCGCGGATGGCAAGCCAATTCAAAATGATGGCAACCAACGGCAGACACACAGTCCATGAAGGAGAAAATGTCATAGACTCTTCTTTCAACATAAAAATAAAAGTGACCAATGTGGCATAATACCCGATCAACAAAATGGTGCTGAAAATAGTCAGACGGATTTGCAACATGCGTTTTTTGAACAAGAAGATAGTGCCGAAAGCAAGAACCGCAACAACCAGCAAAATCACAAACAAGGCCCATGGAGCATAATCTTTAGTACCATCCGCCATAGTAAGACACAGATTTGTTAAAGCGGAAACACTATAATCACTTCCTATGTATGAGCCTACAGGACTACACAGGCAAATAATAATCAAAATGGTAACAACAAGTAAATAAACAGATTGAATGCGTTGTATCATAGTCTCTTTAATTTTAATCATACAACCCGTCATTCTAAACGCAGTGAAAAACCTGAAAACACAAAGTGAATGGTTATCAGATTCCTCATTGCGTTCAGCATAACAGGGCTAATATAATGTGAGGTGCATCAAAATGTACCACAGATTACTCAGATTGATACAGTTTCCACACGAAACGACTCATGTTTCAAAATAGAACGATCTGTGTAACCTGAGGTAAAGACCTTTTGCACAGCCCCAAATGAAAAATCACTGTAGTTTCTCTTTTTCTTTAGCAGGATTACGGAAATAAACCTTGCCTTCTTCATATTCCTGAGCAGCGATCAATGTCGGTTTCGGAAGCTTTTCGTAATAACGTGAGATTTCGATCTGCTCTCTATTTTCAAAGACTTCTTCCAGGTTATCGTTGTATGAGGCAAACTCCTGCAATTTCTTTGAAAGATCATTCTTCATCTCAACACTAATCTGGTTGGCACGTTTGCCAATGATAGCAACAGTTTCATAAATGTTACCTGTGTCTGCACATAAATCCATCATGTCACGGGTAACAGTATTACTGGAGCGTTTGTCTTTTTGTAATCCATAATTTCTTATTTAGTTTTATTCATTAAATTCTTTTACGTACTTATTGGCATCCTTGTAGATGCTCTCCACTTCTTTAGTATACTTGCTGTCGGGAAACTCGTTCTTGAAAGAATAATATTCATCTATCGTTTCACGCATACGCTCTTCTTTCTTTTCTTCCACGCTCGCTTTCGCCATATCATATTTGGCACGCAAGACCAGGATAGAAAGATCTTCGCGCATCTTGGTATAGGGATAGTCTTTCAAAGCATTCTGGGCGGTAACGATGCAAGACAAATAGTTGTTACCGGTAGTGCTATAAGTACTGTTTCCTGTATAAGAGCCCAAATCATAATACAATTTCGCAGCCAGATAGTCTTTCATCACCAGCTTGTCCTGCAAATCAAAAATCATTTGCTGTGCATCCTGCCGACGGCTACTGGTAGGGAAATATTCCATAAACATCTGCAACTCCTGAATAGCCTTATAGGTGCTCGACTGGTCCAAACGAGGTTCCGGAGTATCCAGGAACAATGCTTTTCCTGAAAAATATCTGGCCTGTTCCGTATAGACCCCACGCGGATAAGTATTATAATAAGTGGTGAAATAATGCGAAGCTGTGATGAAGTCACCCTGATTATAGTAGGTCATACCCAACATATAAAGTGATTCCTCAGCCTTATCCGTTCCCTTCATGATGGTAATCAATTCCTCCAGAATGGTGGCCGCCTTAGTATTCTGCCCTTTGCCAAAGTAACTTTTGGCCGCTTCGTACTTGTATTCGTAGTCCGTGCTTTAAAACTTTGTTATACTCTCCACAAGACGTTAGAACCGTACCGGAGACAAGAGCTATAATGATATATTTTTTCATCTTATTCAAATAATTGCGCAAATTTACGCCTTTCCACCGAATAATGCAATATTTCCATGTTTTTAAATGCTAAAAAGTCGACAAGAGTCTATTTTTTAGAGATGAATAGATAATATCTAAGGAAATAACTGTATTTTTACATCTCATTAAACCAAACATGCTATTATGAATTTTGAATTGATTTCCGAATACCAACCCACCGGCGACCAACCGGAAGCTATCGCCCAGCTGACCGAAGGGGTGCTGGAAGGAGTCCCCGCACAAACTTTATTGGGGGTCACCGGGTCCGGCAAGACTTTCACGATTGCAAATGTAATTAAAAACATCAATAAGCCCACCTTGATATTAAGCCATAACAAAACATTGGCAGCCCAGTTATACGGAGAGTTCAAGAGTTTCTTTCCCAATAATGCTGTGGAATACTATGTATCTTATTATGACTATTACCAGCCGGAAGCATACTTGCCGTCCAGCGACACCTATATAGAAAAGGATCTGGCCATTAATGAAGAGATTGACAAATTGCGGCTGGCTGCCACCTCTGCCCTGCTGTCGGGACGGAAGGACGTGGTGGTGGTGTCTTCCGTGTCCTGCATCTACGGTATGGGGAACCCGTCGGATTTCTATAATAACGTAATCGAGATAAAAAAAGGCAAACTGCTGGACAGGAATGTATTTTTACGCCGCTTGGTGGACAGCCTGTATGTGCGTAACGACATAGAACTGAACCGCGGAAACTTCCGCGTAAAAGGTGACACGGTAGACATTTACCTGGCATATAGCGACAATCTCCTCCGGGTTATGTTTTGGGACGATGAAATTGATGCCATTGAAGAGATAGACCCTATTTCGGGAATCCGTCTGGCAACTTTTGATGAATACAAAATTTATCCGGCCAATCTTTTTATGACCACCAAAGAGAGCCAGTTGAGAGCTATTCATCAGATTGAGGACGACTTGACGAAAGAGGTGGCCAAATTCGAGGAGGAAGGAAAAATGTATGAGGCGAAACGACTCTATGAGCGCGTGACATACGATATGGAGATGATTCGCGAACTGGGGCATTGTTCGGGCATAGAAAATTATTCCCGCTACTTTGACGGGCGTAATGCAGGTACCCGTCCTTACTGTCTGCTGGACTTCTTTCCGGATGATTTCCTGATTGTAATAGACGAAAGCCATGTCAGCGTACCGCAAATACGTGCCATGTATGGTGGTGACCGGGCCAGAAAAACCAATTTGGTGGAATATGGTTTCCGGATGGAGTCGGCTTTTGACAACCGTCCTCTAAAATTTGAAGAGTTCAAGGAACTGGCCAAACAAGTGATTTATGTCAGTGCCACACCTGCCGATTATGAATTGGTGGAAAGTGAAGGCATTATCGTTGAACAGGTTATCCGTCCTACCGGATTGCTGGACCCGGTAATTGAAGTACGCCCCAGTCTGAATCAGATTGACGACCTGATGGAAGAGATACAGCAACGTATCGAGAAAGAAGAACGTGTACTGGTGACCACGCTTACCAAACGCATGGCAGAAGAATTGACCGAATATCTGCTGCGCAATGACATCCGCTGCAACTACATCCACAGCGATGTGGACACTTTGGAACGCGTCAAGATTATGGATGAATTACGTCAGGGCGTTTATGATGTACTGGTGGGTGTGAATTTGCTTCGTGAAGGTCTGGACTTGCCCGAAGTGTCTTTGGTCGCCATTCTGGATGCAGACAAAGAAGGGTTCCTCCGCTCCCACCGTTCGCTGACCCAGACAGCAGGACGCGCCGCCCGCAATATCAATGGAAAAGTAATCATGTATGCAGACCGCATGACGGACAGCATGAAAAAAAACGATAGACGAAACCAACCGCCGTCGTGAAAAACAGCTGGCATATAACGAAGAGCATGGAATCACCCCCAAACAGATACAGCGTGCGCGGAATGCTGCCTTGTTGGGCAACAACAGCAACGAAGTTACCGGAACCACTCAAGGCCCCAAGGCATACATCGAGCCATCTTCCGATACAACGGCTGCCGACCCGATTGTTCAGTATATGACCAAGCCACAGATGGAGAAAACGATAGAACGTACCCGGAAACTGATGCAGGAAGCTGCCAAGAAGCTGGAATTTATAGAAGCTGCACAATACAGGGATGAGCTGCTGAAACTGGAAGATATGATGAAAGAGAGGTGGGGATAGACTTGCCCCCTTGGCGGAAGAAGGCGCACTGCCTGTCGAGGAAAAGCCTGTTACCCGAAGAAATATCACGGATATGCCGGTGAGTTCCGGAATAAAGGCAGGGATGGAAAAGGAAAAGACAAGAAGGACAAACAGCAAAAAAGCAGGGAGTGTCCCCCTGCTTTTTTCAGAACCGTACCATTAATTCCATCACAAACTTGTCTTGTTCGGACTCTTTTGCCAAAGATAGTTTATCATAGAAATATTTCTCGTAATTAAGACGCAAATCCGCTTGAAAAGCCTTTCCAAAGCTTAATGTCACACCTCCAGTCACACGCTGGCGGGAATAATCGGTAATGTAAAGCTTACCATCCTCATCCGCATTACCGTTACTATGATCTCCCATACTGTCATAACGTCCTAGAAATGAAATTTTCCGGAACAGGCCTTTCTTGATAAACAAGTCGTAATTGACAAAGGCGTTGAAAGCATGTACATCATCAAATGAGTTTTTCGCATAAGTTTTATAAAGGTATTCGGCTTCTATATGCCAATTATCAAACTCGTAGTAAGTACCGATATCATACATATAAATGCTGATTTTATCGGGATGTATTTTCTGGGTACTCAAAGTCAAGTTATAATTTTTCCACGGCATCAATTGAAGCTTAACAGAATAATTCAACGTGTTGTGCCACTCTTTCTGATTGGTGAGTCCGGAGCCGTTGAACAGTCCGCCTTCCAGTTTCAACGGCAGTCCCTCCTTTAAAGAGAAAGCTCCGGTAGCACCCACATCACGCACATTCCCCACCTGTTTGGCTATGAACGAACGATTGGCAAAATATTGTTGGTGGGGAGATCGATGAGCGTCTATGGTGAAAGGCACACGCATCTGTCCTAGTGTGACATTCCATGTATCATTGGGAACAAAGCGGGCATATGCATCCAGCATCTTGATGCTTCCCTCATCGGACAAGTCTATTTCAGCCTTATAAGCAATTACCGGAAGAACCTTCCCGTCCAGACTGACACGGGCGTTACGTACCTGGAACCGTTGCATTCCGTTAGTGGTTTGAAGTTCATATTTACCGCGGATCGTTCCATGTACTTCCGGCAGATATTCTTTAGGAATAGTCAACTGTGCGGAAGCAGTTGCAATACTCAGCATTGTAAAAGCAGACGCTACAAGTGTATTTCTCATTTTTATTAATGTGACTTTCTTTGTTTACGGCTGCAAAGATATAGGTTCGGTATATCTGTAATATTTCATCCATATTACAAATATGTTTCATTTGATATGGGGAAGACATTTTACAGCCACATTCCGTATTCTTCTCATCTGCTGTGAACGCAGTGAATATGGCCCCAAAAATATCGACGTACCGACAGAGTTATTCAATAATACGGGCAGTTTCCACCTTCTCCAGACGTGCACGGAGTTTTCCCATCATGGATTTACGTATCCGGAGCCTCATCAGGCAATCCATATCATATGATTGCTCCAAGATGGCAGGCTCGTCTTCTTTCACAATGCGCATGATATCATTCATAAAAGGATATTCAAAGGATACGGTGATTTCTTCATCCACTGTTCTTTCCACTATATCAGCAGCAGCTATTGCTTCGGCAGCGGCTGCCTTGTAAGCGACAATCAGTCCGCTGGTTCCCAATTTTATACCTCCAAAGTAACGGACCACTATAATAAGGATATCCGTCAGCTCATTGGAATTTATTTGCCCCAAAATAGGCTTTCCTGCAGTACCCGAAGGCTCTCCGTTATCATTTGCCCTGAAATCCTTCCTTTCATGCCCCAGCATATAAGCGTAACACACATGGCGGGCATCGTAATATTTCTTCTGATACGTGTCAAGATGCTGCTTTATTTCCTCTATGGTACGTACCGGAATGGCAATAGCTATAAATTTACTCCGTTTCTCCGTATATATGCCTTCGGCAATGTCTGTAATGGTTTTATAAGTATCTTCTTGTATCATGGGTTTCAGAAATCATAAATCTTTAATTATAACTCACAGAATCTGTCTGGCAATCCATGCACACGCCTCAGCATCAGCCAGCGCATGATGGTGATTCTCCAATTCAAAACCAAAAAACCGGCCACCGTATGTAACTGGTGGTTTCTCAACCCTTTCAGCTTCCGGGAAGCCTGATAGGTACAATAAAAAGTCATAATCAGGATAATCCATACAATAAGTACGGAACACGGCTTTCAAACACCCCTCATCAAAGGCTTTGTTATGCGCAACCAGCGGAAGCCCTTCTATTTTAGGGGCAACCTGCTTCCATACTTCCGAAAAAACAGGAGCATGGGCAGTATCTTCCTGTGTCAATCCATGAATACGGGTGTTCCAATACAAATAGTAATCCGGTTCGGGATGAACGAGGCTGTAGAACCGGTCGGCTATCTCACCATTTCTCACAATAACCACCCCTACACTACATATGCTGGTACGTTCATTATTTGCCGTCTCGAAGTCTATTGCTGCAAAATTATCCATACTTTTTTTCGTTACACAGACAAAGGTACGACAAAAAAGCGATATACAAAATTCTTTTTTCCGGTACAATTCCCTATCTTTGAAACCTCAGCAGCAAAATAGACCAATATCTATGACAATCAGCACTTGTGAAAGCTGAAAGATTAGACCATCTTTGCACTGTTTTTGTTTTTTAACTTAAACTAGATTTATAGTAAAATGAAAAAATGAAATTCCCGACCCTGTTAATAGCAGCAGGGTTACTTTGTATCTCCGTTCACACAACGGCCCAACCTGGGCCCCGAAAAAAAGTGGGCGTTGTTCTCAGCGGCGGAGGAGCCAAAGGAATGGCACATATAGGTGCTTTGAAAGTTATAGAAGAAGCGGGTATCCCTATAGATTACGTGGTAGGGACCAGTATGGGCTCCATTATAGGCGGACTTTATTCCATCGGTTATACTCCCGAACAGATGGATAGCATGGTTCGCCGGCAGGATTGGTCCTTTCTGCTGAGTGACAAAATACCACGCAGCGAACAGAATATGGCGGAACGGGAGGCTTCCGAAAAATATGTATTTTCCCTACCATTCGGTAAAAATGCCAAAACGCAAGCCGTAGGAGGATTGATAAAGGGTCAGAACCTGGCAAACCTGTTCAGTGAGCTGACCGTAGGATATCATGATTCCATCGATTTCAACAAGTTACCTATTCCCTTCGCCTGTGTTTCCGAAAATATTGTAAATGGCAACGAGGTAAATTTTCACAAAGGTGTATTGGCTACGGCCATGCGGGCCAGTATGGCCATACCGGGAGTATTCACTCCGGTCCGGCTGGACAGTATGGTTCTAGTGGATGGAGGTGTGGTAAACAACTACCCTGTAAATGTAGCGCGTGCCATGGGGGCGGACATTATTATAGGAGTGGATGTTCAAAATGACTTGAAACCCGCCAACGAACTGAATAGCACCGGCAGTATCTTGGGGCAACTCATCAATTTAATGGGACTGGAACTTTATAAAAAGAATCTGAAAGAAACCGATACATATATAAAGGTGGATGTGGAGGGGTATTCTGCCGCCAGTTTCACCCCCAGTGCGGTGGACACACTGATTCGTCGGGGAGAAGAAGCGGCATTGGCACAAAAAAACTCCTTGATAAAGCTGAAGCAGGAACTGGGGCTGGACAGTACCTATATGCCGAAACCCCTTCCCAGCTATCCGTACTCCCCCAACCGCAAAGTGTATATAAAAGAAATCACCTTTGACGGATTGGACGAAAAAGACAAACGGTGGCTGTTGAAGCGCTGTGATTTGAAAGAAGACTCCGAAATAAGCCTTCGCCGCATAGAAGAAGCAACAGCCATACTATGCTCCAATCTGGAATATTCCAGCGCCACTTACAATCTGCCCGAAGCCCCCGGCGGAGGTTATAACCTGCATTTTCTTTTAAGCAAGAAATATGAGAATAAGCTGAACGTAGGAATCCGTTTTGATTCGGAAGAAACAGCCAGTCTGCTCATTAATGTCACCAGTAATTTCCGGGGAAAAGTACCCACTACGCTGTCACTGACAGGACGATTGGGCAAACGTTATGCCGCCCGCATAGATTATGGATTCGAACCGGCTCCATTGAAGAACATCGGACTGGCATATATGTTCCAGTACAATGATATAAACTTTTACCATCATGGAGATAAATCACATAACTCTACCTACCGCTATCATTTGGGAGAATTATCCTTTTCGGATGTTTGGTACAAAAACATACGCTTTGCCGTGGGGCTGAGGTATGAATTATATGACTACGACAAATTCCTATACCAGGAAGGGAACCAAGGTTTTGACGTAGGAACAGAACACTTCTTCAGCTATTTCGCACAAATGCATTACGAAACTTTCGACAAGGCATATTTCCCTACCAAAGGCATATCAGCACGAGCGTCCTATGCACTTTATACGGATAATTTCACCAAATATGACGACCACGCTCCTTTCTCTGCCATAAAAGGCTATTGCCAGGGAGTGATTCCCGTTACACGCAGATTCTCCATACTGCCTGCCATATACGGACGTTTTCTGATAGGGAAAGATATTCCTTACTCCAAACTCAATGCGATGGGGGGGGGGGGATGTGCAAGGACGTTTCCTGCAACAGCAACTACCATTTGTCGGGATAAACAATGTGGAATTAACAAAGAATGCGTTACTGATAGGAAGCATGAAATTCCGCCAACGGATGGGAAGTGTGCATTATCTGACGCTAACGGGAAATTATGCGCTGAGTGCAAGCAAGCTGAGGTACCTGTTGGAACAGGATACCATGTTCGGCTGTGGTATAGGCTACGGTTTGGATAGTATGTTCGGCCCCTTAGAGGCATCACTAAACTATGCAAACCGAGCCAATAAAGTGAGTATGTACGTCAATCTAGGATTTAAGTTTTGATTCCTCGTTGATAACCGCCATCATGCCTTCTATCTGAGCCAAGGCCATCATACGGCCATGAAACGAATACCCCGGGTTGTATCCTTTGCCGGCATCATCCAGCATCATGCGCCCCATGATCCACACGCATCGGGACACCCGGACGTTCTTTCTCAAAAATACGGATCAACTCTATCACATGAGCACGCCCTCCCAAATGAGATGCTTCTATAAAATTCCCGTTGGGAAACGCATTGGTACTGCGCAAATGTACAAAATGAGTGCGGTGTGCAAACATACGTGCCAACAAAGGTACGTTGTTATGCAATCCGGCGCTGAGCGAACCGGCACAGAATGTCAGCCCGTTATGCGGGTTATCAACCGCATGGAGAAGCCAGTTGATATCTTCCTCACCGGTCACAATACGCGGCAAGCCCAATACCTGGAAAGGGGGATCGTCCGGATGGATGCACATATTTATACCGTACTCATCACACACCGGCATGACAGCCTGCAAGAAATAACGTAAGTTTTCACGCAGGGCATCACGGTCTATCCCATCATACAAAGACAAAAGACGGCGGAATATGGTTACCGGATGCCGGTCTCCCTCCTTTATATTACCATTTACAAATCCCTGCGTCTTGACTATAATGGTATCGACCAATTCGTTTTTCTCGGCTTCGGTTATAGTCTTATCCAATTCACGCACTTGTTGTAATTCCAAATCGGTATAGTCTTTCTCCGCCCCTTCACGCTGAAGAATCATACAGTCAAAATAGGCGAACCGGATCTTGTCAAAGTACAAAGAACTGGTTCCGTCCTCCCAAGGATGTTCCAAATCGGTACGTATCCAATCAATGACAGGCATGAAGTTATAGCATACGGTCTTGATACCCGCTTTACCTAGGTTGGCAAGGCTTACTTTGTAGTTTTCTATCAATTGATCCCGTTCAGGACCGGCATATTTGATAGCTTCACTTACCGGCAGGCTTTCTACCACCGACCAGCGCAATTGATGAGATTCAATATAATCTTTTAAACTTTGGATAGCTTCCAAAGCCCAGATTTCACCGTTAGGTACATCGTGAAGGGCGGTCACGATTCCTTCCACCCCGATTTGCCTAAGCATGGTAAGCGTTATCTTATCTTTCTTCCCAAACCATCTCCATGTCTTTTCCATTCGTATTATGTGTTTTAGTCTGTATGACAAAGTCTTTATTAATCCTCTTTGAGCCTTCTATTGATGTATAATCATGGCAGAACGTGCCGGTACCATAAGCTCATCACCTGAAACCTGTCCCAAGCCTTTCATGTTTATTTTACCATCCTTACAGATTACAGTGTATTTACCCGACGGAATGTCCAGCTTGACAGGCTCTGCACGGCTGTTCAAAGCCACGATGATATTTTTCCATGAGTCACCATTTGCATTGTCTTTCAAGATAAAGGCAACCACATTCGTATTTTCTACAGGTAAAAACTCCAATTGCCTACGTACCATATCGGCATCCCCCATACGAAAGCGGGATGTGCTTTACGCATAGCTATTAAACCTTTCACATATTCGAACACATCTTTGTGTGCGGTCTTATTTTTCCAATCTATCGTATTAATACTGTCAGGACTATTATAAGAATTATGAACTCCTTTCTTGTCACGCATCATCTCATCCCCTGCAAATATAAACGGTACTCCTTGTGAAGTAAAGACAAATGTTTCCGCTAACTTCTGCAAAGCCGCCAGTTCCTCTACCGAAGCATCCGGCATGGTAGCTTTCAGACGGTCGGCAAGACACATGTCATCGTGGCAACTTACATAACTTATCATCTGGGTAGGTTGTAAAGCCCAAGGTTTCTTACTATAATTCACAGAATCACTTATAACCTGCGGATGTTCGATGGCTCCCACAATTCCAAATTTGATACTCATTTCGTGTCCTGGCTCCCCTACTAGAAAAGCTCCTTTAGTATCATCATCCCAACCACCTCGCAATCCATCACGCATTTCATCTGAGAAAGCGGCGATACGGGGCATCTTTCCACATTGGCTTTCATCGCCAGCCTGTCTGCCTCTAATTGAGGAGAACTGGCAGCCCATCCTTCACCATACATAAAAATAGACGGATCTATCTTATCAATAGCCGCACGTATCTCATTCATGGTTTCAATATCATGTATCCCCATCAAGTCAAAACGAAAGCCGTCTATGTGATATTCATTAATCCAATATAAAATAGATTCTATCATATATTTACGCATCATGGCGCGGTCGCTTGCCGTTTCATTTCCACATCCCGAACCATTTGCCCATTGCCCGTCCTTCGTCTGGCGATAGAAATAACCGGGAACCGTACGTTCGAAATTGCTTTCGTCTGTATTGAAGGTGTGATTATACACCACATCAAGCACCACTCTGATTCCCGCCTTATGTAAAGCTTGTACCATTTGTTTGAATTCCCTGATACGGACATCGGGTTTATAAGGATCTGTAGAATAAGAACCGTCAGGCACATTGTAATTTTGCGGATCATACCCCCAATTATATTGGGCCTTGTCCAGTTTTGTTTCATCCACCGAGGCATAATCATACGACGGCAATAAGTGCACGTGGGTAATTCCCAATTCTTTCAGATGGTCAATACCTGTCTTCTCGCCTGAAGAACTGGTAGTACCCTGCTCCGTCAAAGCCAGGAACTTGCCTTTATTTTGAATTCCGGAAACAGAATCCAAAGAGAAATCGCGATGATGCATCTCATAAACCGTAATATCAGCATAATTCTTCAAAGGAGGACGCACATCGTTCTCCCATTCTTCCGGATCTGTAGAACGAAGATCAAGCACAGCTGCCCGCTTACCATTTACCCCTACGGCTTTTGCCATAATTCCCGGAGTGTCTCCTAACCATTTCCCGTTTACCTTCACATTAAAGGTATAGAATTTACCCTTCAGATCCTCTTTTATTGAAATATTCCAAGTACCATTCTCTCCCATCTCCATTGGAAAAGTATTAGAAGCTGAACCTTCATTACCCGATTCAAATAAAAGGACACGCACCTCTTCCGCTGTAGGAGCCCAAAGTGAAAACTTGGTTTCGGCAGGCGAGTACTCCATTTCAGTCAGCGCATCTTCACGGACAGGATATTCATCAAACGAATTATATTCTTTTCACAGACTGACAACTAATAGTAGTAGAAACAATTGATGCCCAAATAACATGTCTCACATTCATAATCTTATCTTTTTATTTTATCAGGATTCTTATTTATAAAATCTTTCCAGCCGGAATATTCTTTAGTCAATGTCGGTCTGCCCATTTGTAAATAATGACAATAAGCAGCCGCCAACCCATCTGTTGCATCCATAAAAGGCAGCATATCACTCTCCGGTATATGTAACATCCTTTTCAACATATCAGCGACCTGTTCCTTGCTGGCTTGCCCATTACCGGTTATCGCCATCTTTATCTTCAACGGCGCATATTCTGTTATAGGAATATCACGGCTCAAAGCAGCAGCCATAGCCACTCCCTGTGCCCTCCCTAATTTTAACATCGACTGCACATTTTTTCCAAAAAAAGGCGCCTCAATAGCTAACTCATCAGGTAAATAAGCTTCTATTATACCAACCACCCGTTCAAAAATACGGCGCAGTTTTAAATAATGGTCACCATATTTACGAAGATCAATGACCCCCATAGTCATTACCTGCGGTTTAGTACCTACTACTTTCAGCAGGCCATACCCCATTATGGTTGTTCCAGGATCTATACCCAGAATGATTTTCTCTTTTACCGGCTGAATCACTTAATCACCTCCATCAAAGTGGGAAAGCCAACCACCTTATCTTTAAATATCTTCATCATTTCCTCATTCAGATGCATCCCTTGCTGAGTATGCCAACGATGCAAGGCCGCTGTATCTTCCACCTCCCATTGCAATGAAAAGCATTCTGAATCCTGCTCTTTGTGACTAAGGATGTGCGTAAGACGGGGATTTTGCAATATTCCCGTCTTTTCCACTTCGGGAATATAGCTTTCACTAAGCCAAATGACAAAATTACGCGCATCGTCAATGCCTGTTTGATAAGTTGTATTATAAATTAACATATCTATAGTCTTTAAATTAAAAAAGGCCTGCTTCGCAGACCTTCATTTTATCATTAAAAAAGTGGAGCATGCGAGACTCGAACTCGCCACCTTTAGACTGCCAGTATGAACTCTGATCTGCGCTTACTATACTGACAAGCAGAAGGTTATCTACCCATTCAAAATCCTCCAAGATTCGTTTTAGTAAAAATCATCTTGATTTTCTATTTTATTTTATTCATTATTTTCCCTGTTCTAACGTCCAAATACTAAAAAAGCCGTTCAACTCACTACTATAATTGAACGACCATAAACATTCAAGGGATTTCCTTTTCATACATTAACCAAAATTGTAAGGCATCAGAGAGCACAGACCAGCCAACCACTTTTTGTTGCCAGACTAAAACCTAATGCATCCATAATACCCTCAATTTCCAATGAGAAGTACACTATAGATTTGCGAGCCATTTTTTCCCGGATTTTGTGTTAAGCCACACCAAAAATCCACCACCTACAACAGCACTTATTGTATATACTAAACTTAACATGTCCATAATCCACTTTATTTTAAAATTGTATTTCCTATTCTAATAAAAATGATGGTAGAGATTCCACCTATAATAACCCTGTATATGTCAAGGGTTATAAGCTTTGCGAGCCATTTCTTCCCAGATTTGGTTTTGAGCCAAATCAAAAAATGCTCCTGCTACTATAATGCCTGCGGTGAATATTGCTGCTAACATTTCCATATTGTGTTATTTTAAAATTAAGTTTCCAATATTGGCTAAAATTATGGTCAGTGTAATTCCGGCTACTAATATATACCAATTTATTCCTACTTCAATATTAGTATATAGTGGAGTTACACCACCTAATACCAATGCAACAAAAGTCAGTTGGGAAAGGTTGAAAAAATATCCTGCGAGTTTATCTCGTCTAGTTTTATCTTTTTCTTTCCGTTCTTTCTTTACTTCCTGTTGTTCACTCCAACTTCCCATTCAAATTAAGATTTATTGCAAATATACGAAAATCAAACAATAAACAATAACATAAACCATTTATTTAACACACTTCACCCTTCGGCAAATTGGCCAGCACCTCATCTATGAAAATTGATCGGTAGTGCGGACATTCCAGCACTCCCTTATGCTTCGCTTCCCGGTACACTCTGGAAAAGAGCTTTGCTTTCTCCTGGATTGTTGCTGGAATCTCTTCAATAGGCGTAGACAGAAATCGACATCCCCACCCTTTGCATGAAGGGGAAAGCTGACAGTAGTCTTGATTTTTCCACTGACATGAACAGTCATATATGCTTTGAATCATATATAATAAAACTCCAATATTCACATTGCAGCACTAACAATACATTTGCTAATGCTGCAATTATCTTTAATTAATCTTCTAGAACTTTTTATCCTATTCCTTATGTTCGTACATATCGATCGCCTTAAAGAATTCATCCTCATAGTTATAAATATCATCAAGGCTTTCAATAACATGTTTCACATCTTTCTTATTTTCATCAATGGTAGCCACATATTTTGTAGCTGTATTGAAATACATACGACAAATAGGCTTTCTATTGTTGTCATCAAGCAAAACGCTAAAGTATGTTTGAGCATCACGATATACTATACGGGATATATCCACTTTTTTCCGACAGATTGCCTTAACGATACGATAAGCATCAAGTTCTTCTTCTGTAGTAACGACTTTTGATTCTGGTTGATTTTCTGCTTGAGTTTCTTCAGCCGGAGTGTCAGTTTGCTTCGGTTGAGCCGACTCAATTTTTGAATCACTAACGGTTAAAGCACCTTTTAAACGCTCATTAATGATATCATTGATATGTGAAGAAATAGCACGTTTTACCAAAGGGGTAAACTGATCGATTATATTTTGCAACATTCTTCCTTCATATACTTTAGTCGCAAACATTTTCACAAAATCAGTGCTCGGTGAGGAAAATTCCTCCTGAATGATAGCCTTCAATTCTCCCATATACTTTAATTCACTGGCTGAGTTTAGTATATTGTCTACGTCAAAAGTACGATTTATGAAATTTCTTCAACTCTTCAATTTGATTATCCCTCAAATCCGTTATATCCACTTCAAGAATGGTTTATCATCCATTATATTGGGTTCTTTCAAATCTGTATAAAAACGATAAATAATACCATTAGTCAATAATCCAAACTTAGCCTTTGAAACATTGAAATAACGCAATAGTTGATTGTCGTGAAGATTCAAATCCTGCTTCCAGTGTTTACATTCAACAAGCAAGATAGGCTGATCGTCCTTCATTATGGCATAATCAATCTTTTCTCCCTTTTTTGTACCAATATCACAAGTCATTTCTGGCAATACTTCCAACGGGTTAAAGACATCATATCCCAAAGCATTTATAAAAGGCATGATAAAAGCGTTCTTTGTTGCTTCTTCTGTTTGAATGTTATCTTTTAATTTTCCAACTCTGTCTGCGAGTTGTTTAATTGCATCTTTAAAATCCATAGTATTTTATATTAAAAGTTTATTATACAGATTGCTTTCACTTGTTATTTTGCCGACATACACATAAGTACTCGATATACGCCGTACACCTCTGACAAAGGAACGTCAAAGTCCGAGAATTTCGGATCCGGGTTTACCGAATGGCATTTCACATAACCTTCCTTACCCTTGCACTCATGAAGTTCCTTTACTATAACCCCATTTGCAGTGTCCAAAACGTATGTTTTACCCCAGTCTATAAAAATATTGGGGTTTATCTTCTTTATCAAAATACGGGAACCTGAGGGGTATTCAGGTGCCATACTATCTCCATATACTGTAATGGCAAAGTCTACATCTTCAATGGGTGAAATTATAGCCTCACAATTTTGGAGCATTGCGCCTGGAGCCGCAAACCCCGTAAGCGTTCCTCCCATAGCTGACATGGGAAGAAGATATGTGGTGTAGCCTCCCATATCCCCTTTGTTTCGACTATCATTTATCGTACTTTCCAAAAAAGAAGATACAACAAATTTAGCCACGGACTCAGAACCGTATGCTTCTTCCAGCCTTTTTTTCTGTATCGGTTCTAAGTCTCTCATAGTCTTTTCCATTCCAGAGATATTTGACTGCTGACATTTTAGAATCTCTGCCAATTGCTTTTGAGTAAGATTAAAAGCCTGTCTAAATCCTTTCAAATCGTACATATCACTAATATATTAAGCCTATAATGATAATTAAAGTTAATATCAGTGATATTCATAGGCTAATATCATTGATATATCAGTGATGTTAGTATCTTTGCAACATCAAACAATAAACAACAGCACAAAGGAACGAAAAATAGTTCGGAAGTGCAAAAATATTGACTAACTAAAAAGAGGTAAGACAATGAAAAGATTCGATTTACGACAGATTATGAGAGATGCCCACAGAACTTACAAGTATGTAGGCAAGAAACAAGGCAAGACCTTCGGTGAAGTTCTGAAATCAACATGGAAACTGGCAAAACTGAATGTTACAATGCAGGAAGAGCTGGCAAGACAACAGGAAGAAAGAAATAACAAGGTGTTCACTCCGGTCAAAGCAGAAAAAGTCACTTTCAAAGCCGAATGGTCAGACTGCTACAACTCCAACAGCCGTGGATATTTAGGTTCCCAGTACTGCGGAGATTAAGCGGTAACGGCCAGTGAGCCTACCTTTTGATGGGATTACCGCTACTAAATGGAGTTTGACCATAACAAACAGGAGAAGCGACACTCCGCAACAACACATCCCGAAAGACTCGGAACTGGTGACATCAGAAGCAGATTTGAGTAGGGTTACGGGTGCAGTCCCGGAGGTAACTGAAAGCTGCCGTTTGCGTACTGAGAAAGGTACAATGCAATACGCAATATTCCTGAGTGAACAAGCGGCAAAGGGCGCCAAGCGTGTAAGGGTAAAATAAAAAGAGCGATCATGCCCCGAACGGTTATGCAGTGAAGAACAGTAGCTGACAACTCCGGTGGGAAGACCAGAGAGAGGTTATCGGGGCACAAACTAATAATATCTACTTATGACAATGAAAGCAATAATTGAAAAAATAGTAAAAAATACGTCCTATACCCTATGGATTTATAGGAAAAGATGATACCGGGATAATCAACAAAACCGTTGTCATAAAGTTGTTCACTATCCCGATATACAAGAAAGAAATTTTAGTTCAGAAGAATATTTGACAGCTCCTGAAAGCTAAATTCCGTATGGATTTTAGCTCCATTTTGAAATAAAATCAATGTACCTTCATCGGTAGGCTTTTTACAAGCTGAACTGCACTTGCATTGATGATGCACTTTTCACCATCCACGGTGATTTCAACAAACTTGTTCATAATACTTAATTTTTTTGTTTGACACCACAAAGTTAAGTAAATCCCCCCAATAAAAGCGTGATGCCGCCAATCGGATTGGTTTGGGGAACAAAACTAATACACAATCAAATGAAAGCAATATCAATATTATGCGCAGTATCATACACGATACTCCTTATTACCATGTGCGATATGGGCGTATGGTTCTGGATAGCATCCACCGCCTTCGCGGTAACATCATTAGTGATAAGCAACGAACTTGACAATATTGAAAATCAAAAAAAATAAAGCTATGACAACAGTAGAAGAGTTACAAAGCATGACACACGAAGACCTTGTAAGACGTGTGCAAGAACTGGAACAAGACCTTAAAGAAGTCAAGGAACAGAGCGACATGTGGTTCGATTCGTTCACCCGCCTACAGGCACGACACGAAAGCAGCATTAATGCTCTAGACAACATCGTTAAACTTGCTAAATTGAAGTAATATGGTAAAAGTAACAGAAAATTGGGCGGCCACATTGAGAGCGATGAAGGTAGGTGATATCGTTGTGTTCCCTGTGCGTGCGATATCTTCCGTCAACACAACCATTTCCAGACTAAGATTGGAGATGTGTGTAGAAAATGCCGATTGGAAACGAACAGGAGAGGTTGACCGCAAGCGCGGAGAGTTCAAAATCCAGCGTGTGTCATGATTACGCTATCAGAGCGCGAGCATCTTGTCGCCGAACAATATTGCAAGGGTTTAGCCGACAAGGAAGTAGCCGACAGTCTGCAACGCTCGGAATGGACCATCAAAGCACAGAAGCGGGATATATACAAAAAACTGGGTATTTCCAAAGATACCGAGCTTGTATTATACATGTTCTGTGAGCGCATGAAGATCAACTTCGATATAAAAGAGATACGTAAACACGGGCTTGAGCTATTCTTCTCCATCCTGTTCCTTGTCATTGCCGCATTGGATTTTCATCCCGACATGAGACAATGCAGCAGAGCAAAGACAAGAACCACCCAAGTATCAAGAACAAGACGAACAAAAACAGATTCAGATTATGAACTATACAGTTAACAACCAACTACGGACATCCATCTTATTTGATGGAACGGCAGAAGCACGGCTAGCAAACATCCTAGCCATCATGGACACTCATACATTCGGTAAAAGAGAAGCGGCCAAAATAGTTGGAGGCATAGGAAGGCTTATCAGACTGATCGAAGAAAACAAAATACGTTCCGACAAGCCTACATGCGCACAAAACGGAAATGGTTCTGCAATGCCAGTGATGTCCTGCGTTATGCACAGGTCAAAAATGCCAAGGAAGCCTAGAAAATTAAAAAGAAAGTGGCATAAGCCACACGGGTAATTAGCTTTAATGGAAAAGCGGTATTCACTTTTTTCTTTACGTTCGTTCAGACGGTTTGTGATTGTTTTCAGGAGGAATACAGATACAGGTTCGAATCCTGTATTACCCACACCCAAAGAGAGGGAGCCGTACACCCTTTAAACGTAGCCATGTTAGAGACTTCAAGGCAGTGAAGCAGAGAGCAATTTGTTAGATAATAATTTAACCCAAAGCCGCTGGAAAGGACAGCGTGAGGTGAGAGCCCTCTTTATATGTTATATTCTATATCCTTATTTATCCCGGTGTGTCCTGGCCGACTATCCGGGAACTATTTTTTTTAACTCATTTATTAACCACTAAAAATTATTGATTATGGGACTTATCAAAAAACCTAACGAACTGACAGTTAAGAATGCCCTGTCGGCATTAATCTACGGACAACCTGGTATGGGAAAGACCACACTGGCGTTAAGCTCTCCCCAGCCACTACTCCTGGACTTTGACGGTGGCGTTCACCGTGTGAATGCAGCCCACCGTGTAGACACCGTACAAATTTCCAAATGGGAAGAGGTGGATGAAGTTCTTACGAGCGGAGAAATTGCCGAATACAAGACCATCGTTATTGATACGGCAGGAAAAATGTTATCCTTCATGGATAAATATATAATGAAAAACAATCCCAAAATGAAGAAAGCGGATGGCACACTGTCCCTGCAAGGATATGGAGTACGAAAGAATATGTTCATCAACTTCGTAAACCAAGTCACACTAATGGGTAAATCAGTAATATTCGTAGCCCATGAACGCGAGGAAAAGAACGGAGAGGACAAACAGATACGCCCGGAAATCGGAGGTTCTTCTGCCGGTGACCTGATTAAAGAGCTTGATCTTGTAGGCTATATGGAAGCCATAGGTAAGGACAGAACCATCTCTTTTTGATCCGTGCGAGAAATTCTACGGTAAGAATACCTGCAATCTTCCGGCACGCATAAAGATACCAGTTATCATTAATGCAGAAGGTACAATCACCGGACCGAACGACTTTATGACAAAGATTGTAAACACTTATCAGACCTATCAGGAAAAACAGGCAGAACTGTCCTCCGAATATGAAGGTCTTATGGAAGTTATCAAGGAACAGATAGCCATGGTAGCGGATGCGGACACGGCCAACGAAGTGAAACAATCACTGGAGAGCCTGCAGCATATCTTCGACAGCAAATTACAAGCAGGTATGCTACTGAATAAAAGATGCAAGGAATTAGGGTTGAAATTCGATAAAGTCAAAAAAATATATGAAGCAGCCTAGTTATAAAATCTATCCCTCATTACTTGACAAATTCGACAAGTATCTGAGAGCTGATGAAGAAGTGGAAAACTTCTGGAACATTGATAATGAAACCGGAGAGTATAAACGCTCTCCGGAAGAAATCGAAGAGAGCCTGAAGCAAGACCTTCTGGATGCTATCAACCGTGTACCGTTTGAGAGTGAAGCAGCCGACAAGGGAACAGCCTTCAATGCTATCATTGACTGCTATGTCCATTGCGAAAATCACGTGCCGACAGAGCGTTCCCCCTACTCCATCATTGGCGATAAGGAAACCAATACCATACAAGTAGCTTTTCCAGCAACGGATATCGCACCTGCACGGCATTTCCTTTTCGACAGACAATGGTGTATAGAACAGGCAGAGTATTTCAAAGGCTCATTAAGTCAGGTCTATGTATCCGCCATTCTTCCTACCCAGTACGGAAATGTGGAGTTATACGGATTTATCGACGAACTCCGAAAGGGATGTTGTTTATGACATAAAATCCACATCTAAATACGAGTTCGGCAAATACGCCCACGGGTGGCAGCGCCATGTCTACCCTTATTGCCTAATTGCTTCCGGTCAGATGGAAAACATAAAGGCATTTGAGTTTACGGCTTATGCGCTGAAAGGCGGTACCAGCCGCACACCGCTTATCAGTGGTACGCAATATCCGGAATATTATACTTACAATCACGAACAGACAGTGAAACTGCTCACGGCACACGTAGAACATTTCATAGAGTTTTTGGAAGCTAATAGAGAATCTATCACGGACAAGAAGATTTTCGGACTGGAATAATGGCACAAGAAGCTATCCTTATAAAAGAAAAAGGTGTGGTAACACTGAACAAGTCCTTTGATTTCATGTGCTCGCAGCTCCGTAACGGTCGTTACAGGTTAATTATCGAACGTTACACAGAGCCGCGCACATTAAGTCAAAACGCCCTGATGTGGCTTTTGGTTTACCTGCATCGAGAAAGCAGGAAACAGGAACAGAGAAAAATGTAGTCCATAAACACTACTGCCGTAAGTTTCTGAGCGAAACCGCCTATTTCCAAGAATAGAGGAAGAAATAGTCAGAGGCACATCGGAGCTGAACACCGTTCAGATGACGGACTTTTTGAATAAGGTCAAAGCAGATGCAGCCACGGAACTGGGAATAACACTTCCCCTTCCGGAAGACCGTTATTATAACGAATTTGTCAACGAATATAAATATAGAAGATAATGAAGATCATAAAAGCTAAAATCACCAAGGACAGTACCTTGGTGGCCACCTACAAGGATGAGAATGGTACAACCACCGTAGAAGGCAAGAACCTGGTAACATCAGACCTTATCAATGCATTCAGCAAGCTGAATCCCCACGCCGCTTTGCTTACAGAACAGAAAAAGAAGTGGACGGTATAGAATCAGTAGATGAAGTGCCTGATATCATAGGACAGGTGCTTGACGTTACAGGGTATTCCATTGGCGGAAGATGGAGATAATGAAGGGGTTACTCTGGTAGCCAAACGTTTTCTCAAAACAGGAAAAGTTCTGAACCTATGCGCTCCGTTCACCATGTTCAATAATGAGAATGAATCGTATATCAATGCCTTCGAGCTGGAGCAGGAAATCCAATCCTGTGAGTTCGAAGTCAAAGAGTATCTGTTCAACAAAAAATGGCGAATTGTACAACAGGAACTTCCGTTTGAGGAAGACACGGCGAACGCAGACGTACAACCGGACGCCATTCCAGAAGCCGGTACAGACTTCAATCAAGAGGTTGCGGAATTCCAGCAGGCTATGAATGATGCAGGGGTTGACATAATAATGAACGGAAAGAAAATTAAATCACGTAAACCACGTAAAGTCAAACAACTTGCATCATGATACCGCCGTCCCCATTTTGCGTAACTACTACCCCCAACTGCTTCAAACTAGCCTTCCCATACCATCCAAGATTAGTGGAGCTAGTCAAACGGATTCCAAGTGTAAAACAGAATATCCGGGCAGCCTATATCGCTGACGAAAAAGCTTGGAAGGTATCTCTACAAGATAAGGAATACGTGAGGATGATGGCAGATTGGGCGGTACAGACAAGGATATGCAGCCGGGTACAGCACAAAGTGACAACAAGAGAGTATAATGACTATACTATTCCCGACCTTCCAAAACTTACGGTTCCACACGGATTGCTGTTGGAACCGTACGAATATCAGAAAGAAGGCATCGCTTATGCGCTACAGCACAAGCGGTGCATATTCGGGGACCAACCGGGACTGGGAAAGACATTACAGGCAATAGGCACGGTTACGATAGCAAAAGCGTATCCGTGCCTTGTCATTTGTCCGGCCGCATTGAAAATAAACTGGCAACGTGAATTTAAGAAATTTGCCGGAAAAAATGCCATGATTCTGGATGATCGCAATAAAGCCAGTTGGCACCGTTTCTTTGAGACTAAATGCTGCAACATATTCATAACAAATTATGAATCACTGAAAAAGTTTTTTGTACTTAAAGTAAAGGAGGATGCACGGTTTACCATGAAATCCATTGAGTTTGATCCACGAATATCGTTATTCAAATCCGTAGTCATTGACGAATCACACAAGTGCAAAGCCACCAAGACCCAGCAATCCAAGTTCGTAGAAGGAATATGTAAAGGCAAAGAATATATCTTGGAACTGACGGGAACCCCAGTAGTGAACAACAATACAGACCTTATACAACAACTCAAGATAATGGGACGATTAGAGGATTTCGGAGGATACAAGTATTTCGTAGAGAGGTTCTGCGATGGACCTAAACAGTCAAGCAATGTGAAAGAACTGAACTGGAGGTTATCATCGACCTGCTTCTTCCGGCGCGAAAAGGCCAAGGTACTCACTCAGTTGCCGGACAAGTCACGCCAATATATAGAGGTGGACATATCCAATCGCAAAGAATACGACAAAGCGGAAGCCGACCTGATACAGTATCTCCGAACTTACAAGAATGCGGACGATGAAAAGGTGGCCAAGGCATTAAGAGGCGAAGTAATGGTGAAAATGGGAATATTGAAAGCCATATCAGCCAGGGGAAAAATCAAAGTCTTTTCCGAATTCATCCATGACGTGATTGACGGAGGTGAGAAACTGATAGTCTTTTTGCTTACCTGAAAGAAGTAGTACAGGAATTAAAGAAGATATTCCCTGAAGCTGTCACCGTTACAGGCGAAGACAATGCTACTCAAAAACAGACAGCGGTAGACCGCTTCCAAAACGACCCTTCTTGCAAGCTGATCATCCTTAACTACAAATCAGGAGGTACAGGTCTTACATTGACAGCTTCCAGCCGTGTGGCGTTTATCGAGTTCCCATGGACTTTCTCCGATTGTGAGCAGGCAGAAGACCGAGCACATCGGAACGGACAGAAGAACAACGTAAACTGTTACTACTATCTTGGAAAGGATACTATCGACAAATATATGTATGATGTCATTCAGACCAAAAAAGGAATAGCCAACGGAGTGACAGGGACGGATGATGTGGTTAAGGAGAATGTGGTAGATATGGCAATGAACCTATTCAACGGAAGAATATGAGGAAACAGACAACACCATTATCAGAAAGCCAAATACAACATGATTGTTTGGTATGGTTCCGGTTACAATATCCCAAACTGGCTCGTATGCTTTTTGCAGTGCCCAACGGTGGCAAACGTGATGCCAAGACAGTAGCACGGATGAAGTATGAAGGAGCAGTGAGAGGTGTAGCAGACTTGATTTTGCTCATACCCAAAAAGGGATGGGCTTCCCTCTGTATAGAGATGAAGACACCGAAGGGTACACAGAGCGAGCACCAACGAACGTGGCAGACAGAAGCAGAGAGATACCAAAACAAGTATGTTATCTGCCATTCACTACAAGAGTTCATAAACGAAGTAAATTCTTACCTACAATGACTTATATAGATTACGTAAACCAATTTTGGAAGACACATCAGAGTGTAGCATTTTCCTCGAACGAAGTTTATTTGTACTTCTTCCTTTTGAACGAGTGCAATAGTCGGGGTTGGGAGAATCCGTTTGAGTGTCCCAACAGACGAATCGTCCTCGCAACCGGTATATCAGAACCAACCGTAATTGAAGTCAGGAACAGATTACAGCAAAAAGGTTTACTACAGTTTGAGTCAGGTAAGAAAAATGCGAAATCGCCCGTTTATTACTTAAATGATTTAAGTAAACCCTTAAGTAAACTCTTAAGTAATGACTTAAGTAAACCTTTAAGTAAAAAAAGGCTAACATTAATATAAGACTTAAGAGTAAAGATAATAATAACTCTAGCGAGTTATTTAAGCCCGAGCAGGAAAAACCTAAAAAGAAGCCTTCAAAACCAAAAACCGAATTTATAGCCCCTACCCTGGAACAGGTGAAAGATTACTTCCGTGACAAGCTCCCGGACTGGGAACAGCAGGCGGAGATATTCTTCTACCACTTCGATGCGCTAAGCTGGAAAAACACCAACGGGGCTAAAATTGAACGATGGGACAGCCGGGCCAACCTTTGGATAATCGAAAAAAGACTTCAAAATGGAAACAAGACTTCAAAAACAGATCACTGTGATAATGTCCCCAGGACAGATACCCCAATCCAGGAAAAAGCCGGAGACACTGACACCGCTCCAGCAGACCTTGAGAAATGGATCAACAGCCTCCCAATTGGTTGACAACTGGTCCGGCACGCAAGCCCAGCTGAATTGTAACCTGACATTAGCACAAGCAATCAGGATTGAGGGTATTCCCACCCTTGCGGACATCAATGCTGTCTTCGGCAACGCCACATCAGTCAGGATTATCACAGAGCACCTGCAATCAATCCTCCGATACGCAGACATTGATATCGCACCTCAACAACTTGCCGAAACGGCGCTAAGCATATTGGCCAGCTATTATTTTCTCAATCTGGCCGAGCTTTGCATATTCTTCACACAGCTTAAAAAACGGGAGCCGTGGACAGTTCGTCTGGGGAAACAGGATAAACAACCAGTCCATTATGGTAGCCCTATCGGACTTTTGCAGGGATAGAAGAGACGAGCACGTCAAACTGTCCAATGAAACCGCCATGAAACAATCCCAAAAAGGTTTCACTCGGATAGAAGATGCAGCGTGCGCCATGATTGAGGGAGTAAAAAAACATTCAGGAACTCAAAAAAAAAAGGCTAAAAACGATTTCAGCGCCTTCACAGAACTTTTTCCTAACGTTCCCAACAACCATACTGCCTACACCTATTGGAAGGCATACGGGGGAAATGAGGATGCAATACGGGCTATATACGGAGATAATGCACCACCTCCCAATATAGCAAGCGACGATATAGGAAAATTCTTATGCGAGTATAACATCAGAATCAATCACAAATAAATATTATCAACCACTTCAAAATTAAGTAACCATGGCAAGTAATGAAAGTTTCAAACAGGCAATCAAAGCCTATTTGGGACAAACGGGCGGAAGAAGATTCACTGTTCGCCCCCAAATATGCGAATGAGAAGAAAAGCATTGATGAATGCTGTAGTTATATCATGGGTGAAGCCAGGAAGCGTGGTAACGCCGTAGCGATTTCAGACGAGGAGGTCTACGGGATGGCAGTGCACTACTATGATGAGGACGATATCAAAATAAACCGGCTGCCTGCCGGAGAGAAAACGTCCGTATCATCCTCCGCCAAACCTGTGGAACTCACCGAAGAAGATAAGAAAGCGGCACGTGACAAAGCAATCGCACGGCTGGCGGAAGAACAATACCAGACACTCAGGAAGAAAAACGTCCGAAAGAAAGCGGATGATAATGTCCAACAAATGAGCCTGTTCTAATCATGAAACCGAGAACGAAACTTGAGAAACGTGTAACCGGACTAAGCGGCAAACTGTCCGCCGTTACCGAAGTACAAAAAGAATGGGCGAAAGAACACATATTCACCCACGAAGCATATAGGTGCAAAGGATGAGCTATGGTGTTCGAGTGCGGCGGAACATGGATAGACACAAGCAATAGCGAACTGGGAGCCACCCTGCTCGGTGATACAACCGAATGCCCGTACTGCCACCACAAACTGGACGTAAAGGTCAGCCGGAAACGAAAAGTCGAGGAAAAAAAGTACATGTCCATCTTACAGACCGCCGGAGAGTTCCAGATCATAAGACATATACTATGCTGCAAGTACGTCAGAAAAAGGAATTTTGATTTGAACAGCAGACAGGATTATATTCACTATACTTTCTTTGAAGTGGTTCAGGAATGGATCACCGTCGAGGGGAAACGCACCATCATGGCAAAACCGATGAATATGGGAAGCAGCGGATGGATATATTCGGAACCACTGAGCATAAAGGGTGAATACGGCAGTTACAGCTGGAATTATCGTGGAGACCTATATGCGATATGGGGATGGATATATCCAAGAAAGAAACTGATCCCGGAATTGAGAAAGCGGGGAATCGGGAAATGGTTCCCCCGATGTACCCCCCTCAAAACTTGTACGAGACCTTCTGAAAGGTGGCAATGATGCGGAATTATGTATCAAGACCGGACAGACGGATATGTTAAAGCACATGTACAAAACGGGCTATTACCAACTCCGATATAAACCGTCCTTCAACATCTGCAACCGCAACCGTTATATAATCAGAGATGCAAGCATGTGGAATGACTATATAAGCCTGCTGTCCTATTTCCACAAGGATCTGCATAACGCCAAATACGTATGTCCCAAAAATTTAAAAGCCGAGCACGACAGATTACTAAGAAAGAAAAATGAAATTGAGGCAAGGCAAAGAAGGGAAAGGGACAGAATAAAGGCTATCCAAAAAGAAAAGCAGCTCAAGGAGGATATAGCATCATTCTACAACCGGATGGAAAGATTCTTCGGCATGGAAATCAAAGGCGACGGCATAGTCATCCGTCCGCTTGAAAGCGTAACCCAGTTCTACAAGGAGGGCAAAGCCATGCACCATTGTGTATACGCCAACAGGTATTACAGACGCAGTGAATGCCTAATCATGACAGCCATAGTCGGAGAAAAACATGTGGAAACCATCGAAGTGAATCTTAAATCTTTTCAGATAGTACAGTCAAGAGCCGTATGCAACGGAACATCGGAGTATCATGACCGCATTATCCAGCTGGTGGAGAAGAACATGAATCTGATCAAAAAACTTACTGCATGAACATCTATCACACAGAACCCAGATTCGACTGCGAGAAATTCGCTCCATGTGGGCGCATCTCCCTGCACAAATGCCGGAAGTACAAAGGCAGACTGGATGAATGCAGGGGATGTACGCTTGTACACCGTAAAGCCAAGACGGTTGCCGGTACGGAAGCCGGAAGAAAGGTTTGTCCGCATTGCGGACGTTCCCTTCCGCTCCACCGGTTCTATAACAGGACTGTCAGATGTGGGGATAAGGAATACCGATGTCTCACCTCCTGGTGCAAGATGTGTATGAGTGAAGTCGCAGCGGAAAGAAATCGTAACAATTAATTTAAGTTTCCAATGAAAAATGTAACGAAAATAGCCAAGAAGTCAGCCGGACTTAGCCAAAAATGTTCGATTTGTCCACTTATGCGAAGATGTACTTTAGAAATCCATAGAGCTTGTTTTGACAGCTTTGTGGAGGGTTTCAAGAAAGGGGCCAGAGCTGCTGAAAAAGAAATAAACAAGAAATTCAAAACGGAACAGAAATGAATGATGGAGTTTATTTTGACCAAAATGGTAACGAGGTAATCGTAATCAATGGATTTGAATACTCACGAGAAGAATTTGATTTTCTTGTGGATATGTGTGGAGATTGCAATATGTAATAATAAAATAAAAAATGAATCTACAATCTAAAATAGATTAGTCCATCGCTTTGCTTCGCAAATGTAAACAAATGGCACTTGATTATGACCCAGAGAATGGTTTTTATTTAGCGTTCTCAGGTGGTAAAGATAGGTCAAGCCCCTTTACCATCTTGCAGTAATGGCAGGAGTAAAATTTAAGGCTCACATGAGCCTTACAAGTGTTGACCCACCGGAAGTAATTCGTTTCGTAAAAACAGAACTACCCGGATGTAGAATTGATTAAGCCAAAGATATCTATCTATGATATGGCTTTGAAAAAACACTTATTGCCTACAAGATCAATCCGTTGGTGTTGCGCTGAATTTAAAGAGATATCCGGTGCTGGCAAGGTTACATTGATTGGCGTTAGAAAAGCAGAAAGCACCCGGCGCTCTAAGCGTGAAGAGATTGAACTAAGCGGTCATAAATTTAGCGGCAACTTCGACCAATTCTCTGAACACAAAGAAAAGATGGTTACTTGCGTGGGAGGAAAGGATAAAATACTTGTTTCTCCAATAATTCACTGGACTGATAGGGACGTATGGCAGTTTTTGAATGGGAATAGCATAGAGCATTGCTCGTTGTATGATGAAGGCTATAAGCGCATCGGATGTATTATCTGCCCAATGTCTAACTATAAGCAGAAGTTAAAAAGATTGTCAGCGTTTCCCTCATGCGAAACATAAATGGATTCAGACCATACAAAAAAGTTGATTGATGCCGGATATCTCAACCACAACTTCACCGATGCAGAGTTTGGGTTTAATTGGTGGATAAGTGATAAAAATTTTAACCAATATTATGCAGACGAAGTACTGCAACAGAAAATTGAGTTTAACGTATAACGATAAAGAAATGAATATAGATACAGAATTTAACGTAGGAGATAGCGTATGCTATCTGAGCGGGGATAACATTATCCATACAAGTATAAGCAAAATAATTATCGAAATATCCTATGCTGATGATAGTTTTCTTATGGTTTATAAGCTGTCAGATGGACTTAGTGTACCAAGAAACAATTATCCACAATGGGGAAAAAGACTTTTTAGAGATAAGGATAGTTTAATGAGATATTTATCAGAATCGTAACTAGAGATATATGAATAAGATAGAAAAACTGGCTGGAGAATATAACTCCACCTTTGCTCGACTGGCAGTAATAGAAAGTGAATTGACCGAAGAATGCCAGAAGTACGTTTCCTGGGATACCGTTCAGGTAAGTATCACTGGTGGTGCTCCCATTGTCAAAGCAAGAAATGAGATAGATGCCGTTCCTTTGGAGGATTTTGTTGACCATGTAAACGAATATGGAAGCATGTCAGAATCCGCCTACGGACATTTGGCTTGGTATTCGATTTAAAACGAGAATAGAAAAGGAGGAAATATGACATTAGAGCAGATAGTAAAACAAAGCCAAGGGGAACAATATGTTTATCCCGATGTGTTTACAGATAAATGCGGTCTTGATATTATACTTTCTAATGATAAACTTCATGCCGTAAGGTCTTGGGGGTACACCAAAGGTAATCCCAAAAGGCGCGCTACGCTTGAAATTACTACGTTCAGAGGCATTTCTTTAAACGCTGTACATCATTACGGAAAGATAAAGATTCAAGGTGTCAATATGGAATGTGACGGAGAACCGGGACATAGTAAAATGATATTTGACAACAATATCCCATTGGCACATTATACCTATGAGCTTGTGCTTAAACGTCCGCTTACTAAGGAAGAAATAGACAAAGACCCGGAACGATGGGGAGATTACTACGATGAAGGTGATTTGACTAACTGTTTTAAAACAATAGAAGATGTCATTGAGCTTGCAAAACAAGTCTTTCGGCTACGATTTACTGGTGAGTGGGAATTTTATGTAGAAAGCCCATATAACAAATATAGGGGTAAATTAGAAATTAACGTATAACGGTTTGTAATTGAAAGGTTTTATAAAATAAATGCTTTTGATAAAGATAATAGATGGATTTTTGGAAATAGTATCGTGTTGGCATGGTTTCCTATTCCGTCTTTTGATGAGATATTAAAGAACAACAATAAAAAATGAAAGCAATAACCATAAAACAGCCGTGGGCCTCTTTGATAGTCCATGGTATTAAAGACATTGAGAACCGTACTTGGAGCTGCCCTAAGAAATACTTAGGGCAGAGGGTACTGATTCATTCAAGCGGTAAACCTTTGAATTATGATAATTTCTATGATTCAATACTTACCAATGAGCAGTTATTGGCATTACCGGAAAACAAAGAGTGGAAAGATTTTAGTTTTTGTACAGGCTCCATAATCGGAAGCGTCGAGATAATAGACTGTGTACAAAACCATCCTTCCATCTAGGCAGAGAAAAGGAGTTTATAACTGGGTACTAGCTAACCCTATTCTCTACGAAAATCCAATTGAGGACGTGAAAGGCAAATTATCCTTTTTGGGATTATCCCGGTATCAAAGAGGTAAAAGATAGAATGTCCGGAATGTGGCAGTATAGAAATAGCTATTGAGGACTATACAACGGCACCATTCCCAACTTATTTGCATAGGTGTAATAAGTGTGAACATGTGATTATAGAAAGTGAGTGGAAGGAGGTAAAACTATGAGAGATTTTTATGAACTGATAAACCAATATCCATGGACTACTATTTTTCTTGCTATTTTCATTTATGAAGTGATTAAATGTGTAATGTCTAATTTGAAAAAGAAATAGCCATGAGCAAACTATACAAAGTAACTATTTTCGGGGAATCATTCCTAATCGGGTGGTTCCCTTTTTCTTCACGCTAGTATAACAAGCTAAAGATAATCAAACAACACATAACAAAGTATTGACAAGCCGTGTCAGTACTTTGTTTTCCTCATTTTTCCCCTTAGCTCCCTTTATTAAGTACCTTCGTTTCTGTAACGCAAAAAAGCAATTATGGAAATTATTTACAGAAAACTAGAGGAACTGAAGAAACTGGAAAACAATCCAAGAACTATTTCGGATGAACAGCTGGACAAACTTAAAGAGTCAATCCGAAACAATCCGGATTATTTCGAAGCCCGACCGATCATCCTGTCAGACCGTACTGGCGAATTGATCATTATAGCCGGAAACCAAAGGTATGATGCCTGTATATCGCTAGGTATGCAACAAGTACCGACCGTTCTTATTCCCAACCTGACCGAGGAAAGGGAACGTGAGCTAATCATACGTGATAACGTTAACAACGGACAATGGGACATAACCAAGTTGTTTGACTGGGATTGTAACGAGTTGCTTAATTGGGGTATGGAAGGCATCAGCTTTCCTGATCCGACAGATTTTTTTCAGAAGATATAGAAGACAGTCATAATGTACTCAAGAACGCAAACTATGAAGCCGGAGCTCATATCAAATATTTAGTATTTGAGGGGTATAAGATTCCAGTCAGTGAAAGCGAACTGGAAGCACTGAAAGCACGGGCTTCTGAATATTTGGATAAGAACGGTGTAATGGTTGGTTTTGTTAATAATCTACTTGGCTTATGATGGAATACATAGACATATCAATATTGAACCCGGCAGAATATAACCCACGCCTGCTCACTAATGAAGCACAAGAAGATTTAAAAAAATCCATCAAGGAATTAGGCATTATCAAACCGATCATCATACGTCAATCGGATAAACGTATCATGGCAGGACACCAACGTACAAAGACAATGAAGCTGCTTGGGTATACCCATGTTCCAGCCTTTATTCTTGACGGTGTAAACTCCACCGATGAAGTAAGGTTCAACCAACTTCACAACTATGCGGAATGTGAGTTGTCGGAAATCCAACCAGAAATCAATGTAAGTCTTCCTAAAAGGAACAGAAGGATTTTATACTGTATCCAACAAAGATATCTCCATTCTTTCCAAAGGAGGAAACAACTCACGTGTTGTTGACTTCTTACGAAAATGATTCTCCGTTACGGCCAGTTTGCAAATGCCATATGTGACCATACCGGGAAAGTGATCATCTCAACAGTATATGCCAAAACGGTAAAACTATTAGGTATGGACCTACTTGTATATGTCCTTCCAGAAGGGAAAGAAGAAATCGCGCTCAAATACTTCTCTAAGGAATATGGAGTGTTCGAGTATTCCCATCTGGAACGAAAGACCTATATACAGTCTTTTTGCCCAAAAGGCACGGCTACGGCAAAAAGAACGGGGTTCCAAGCAAGCGTAGCCATTCAACGTTGTATGAAACGCAGGTTATACCATACATCACCAAGCGATATGCGCATACTCGATTTCGGTGCCGGACAAAAGGATTACGCAACCATACTGAAGAAAAAAAAGGCTATCTCATTGACGCCATTGAATTCTTCCACCGCAAAGATGGAGCGGACATCATTGATGAAAAGGAAATCAGGCAAGACTGTGCTTCCATATGCAAGACCTTGTCGGACTACGGGCTGTACGATGTGGTTGTGTGCGATAGCGTGTTGAACTCTGTGAACTCAGAAGAGGATGAAAAGAATGTCTTACTTTCGTTATCAGCATTATGCAAGCCCGGAGGAATGATATTCTGGTCTGGCATTCCGCTGCTGTTCGCCCAGAAATCATCTGAACGCAAGGAAACACACGACCATCGTTCTAAAGCCGTATTTCTTGACGCAAAGAACTTCACAGCCAACTTCCGTTTTGGTGAATGGTACTTCCAGCATTATCATTCCACAGCTGACATCATCAGATTAAACACAGCTTACATCGGAAAGGATTTTAACATATTCGATAAAGGAATGAAGATAAGCCCAGAAAAAGAGTTAAGAGGTTCGTCATTTCAAGTAGCATCAACCAACGGAAGGAGCGCAAGTAAGAATGATTATCTGAAAGCGTTGCAATATGAATTCACACTTCCTCTTCCCAATAATCGCAAATGGGATCTGGACAAAGAAATTATACCAATCTTTAAAACACTATAAACAATGGCAGCACCTAAAGGAAATCAGTTTTGGATGTTACGCAGCAAGCATGGCAGGGATAAACTCTTCGCCACGCCTGAAGCGTTATGGGGAGGCGGCGTGCGAATATTTCCAATGGTGTGATGAAAACCCATGGACAACAAGAAAGGCTATACAACGTACCATGCCTGTTAGACGCAAAAAAGGTAAAAGAACAGAAACTGTTAATGAACAGCAAACACAACAAGAAGTTTCACCTACACAGCGCCCCTACTCTCTCACCGGATTATGTATCTATCTAGGTACTTCATCACGTTGGTGGAGTAGCTTCAGAAGTGAATGCATGAAAAAAAAATGATGAAGATTTTTTGCACGTCATCGCGCGGGTGGAAGAAACCATCGAGACTCAACAATTTGAAGGAGCCTGTGTTGGCGCTTTCAATGCAAACATTATAGCCCGGAAAGCTAGGGTTGTCCGACAAACAGGAAGTGGATCATACAACACAAGGCAAACCCTTCAACGGATTTGACTTTCTTCCCTATACTCCCGAAGCTGACAAATTGAAGTGATATGGAGCAAAAAAGGTTAACTTAAAAAACAGCGATTGGCATACAATTTTCTTCGTGACAGCAAAACGAAATTTTTATTGTATGGTGGTGCCGGAGGTGGTGGTAAATCATGGCTAGGCTGTGAATGGCTGATGCAATGTGCCTACTATCTTCCCGGTACTCGCTGGTTTGTTGGCCGAAATAATTTGAAGGATAGCCGTGAGTCCGTTACCGTGACCTTCAATAAGGTAGCATCTTCTCACAGCTTCACGGCATACAAGACAACAAATGAAGGGATAGCCTTCGACAACGGAAGTGAAATCGTTTATATTGACTTGACGTATTATCCGGTGAAAGATCCGATGTATGAACGATTGGGGTCTAAGGAATATACAGGAGGATGGATAGAGGAAGCTGGTGAAGTGCACTACCTTGCCTTCGAAGTCTTGAAAAACCCGTATCGGCCGCCACATGAACGATGTATACCATGTACCCGGAAAGATACTTATCACCTGTAACCCGAAGAAAAACTGGCTATACCGTGAATTCTACAAGCCCTGGAAAGAAGACAAATTACAAGCTCCTTATGCATTTATCCAAGCTTTGGTGCAGGATAATCCTTGGGCAACAGAAGACTACATCGAAAGTCTTCGAAACACAAAAAAAAGACCGGGTAACAAAGGAACGCCTATATTTCGGCAATTGGGAGTATGATAATGACCCGACTGCCCTGTGTAACTACGACGCTATCTGTGACTTGTTCACGAATGAGTTCATTGCTCCTGCAGGTGAATCTACCGGTTCTGCAGACCTTGCAATGAAGGGACGAGACAGATTTATCGCCGGTCATTGAAAGGGAATGTGTGTTTTATCAAACTGGATCAGGAATACAGTACTGGAAAATCCATTGAAACAGACCTGAAGCGGATGATGATAGAATGCTCAATTCCTCGTAGTAAGATGATTGCGGACTCTGACGGATTGGGGAACTATCTTGAAAGCTATCTGAACGGTATCAAGGAGTTTCATGGAGGAGCACGACCTATTAATCCTGAATTTGACAATTTGAAATCAGAGTGTGCCTTCAAACTGGCTGAGATGATTAACAAATCGATTGTCTTCGTATCATATGCACGGAAGCACAGCGGGAACGGATCATTGAAGAATTGTCACGGTTCTCAAACAAGCACATATTGATGCAGACACACGGAAGAAAGGAATAATCAGCAAAGAAAAAATGAAAGAAATATTAGGGCATTCCACAGATTACCTTGATATGCTGATAATGTCAATGATATTCCGCATCAAACCAACACCAAAACGACCAAAAGCAAAAAAAATAGGAAAGATATGACAGTAAAAGAATTTTTTGATAATAAGCAGCATTGCCACCGAACCCGAGGTCATTAGAACCAAGTTGGATGAACTGAAAAAACCTTATCAACTAGGGCAGTATAAGACACCAGATACCCTAAACGACATAAATATGGGGAGAACTGATGCAACTGCAATCCATCGAAACAGAACACGATATATTGTTCGTTCCCTGTACTGTACTGATGGGGCTGAGTAAACGTTATATATCCCAACTTCCAGCTAGCGATGTACTGGGGATTCGTACAATGGGTGGCCAAAGAAGTTGAACGAATAAATAAACTATTCGCGTCGACTAATGTACCACCCACACCCGAAGAGAAGCAAGCAGGATCCGAATTGCTAAATTTTGGACCTTTCGGCATGATTGATTACTATGCGCAGCGCATGGGTATCACTGATCATGCAGAAGTAGACAGCGTGCCATGGGTCAGAGTATATAAATGTCTTGACATGGACGCCAAAAAAGAGTAAGATTCGAACGTAGATTAAGAAACATATTAAGTAAGAAGAAATGACGGTAGAGCAAAAAATTAAAAAGATAGTAGACTCCATGGAGGGTGTAAGTTACCTTTTTGACAACTGGCAAACAGCCAATATAAGACTGGACAAGATTAAATTGCCGGCAGTGCTTAATCTCCTTCCTGTAAGCGGAACTTTTAATCTAGGCAGACAGCAGTTAAGAGACTGCCCTAACTGTATGATGGCCTTCATGGATAAAACCAAGTTCGATTTTGATGGCACAGAAAATGATGCAGTGATAGAAGGATGCAAGAATAAAGCCAAAGAATTCATATTGCTATTGAACAGGAGTGGGATGTTCAAAGAAATATCAGGAGATATCCCTTATTCTGTTTTCTATGACAAGCTGGATGTTAATGTAACCGGAATAGTTATCCAACTTAAGTTAGAAGAGATAATGGGTACTGTTATTTGCAACAAGAGCGTGAAAGAGATTGTATATGGCAGCAGAAACTAAAAAGCCGGAACCCTAAGGGATAATAGGTGAAGAGCTGGAAGCGTTACGCAAGCGAATTATAGCCAACCATGAAGCAGCCGGACAAGTAGCCAGTGGAAGGACAAAGGGCAGTCTGAAAGTAGAAATGTCGGAGGACGGAGGCGTTTTGTGGGGCAGGCAGGCATTCGCGGTACTAGAAACCGGACGTGGGCCAGGGAAAGTTCCGAAAGGATTTTACAAGATTATCCGCCAATGGGTGGAAGATAAGGGTATACAAGTAAAGAAGCCCGATTCCTTCGCCTACCTTGTCGCTAGAAAGATAGCCAAGGAAGGAACGGAACTATACCGAAACAGAAAACATGAGGAAATCTATTCCCGTGATCTAGAAAATACCGTGGACAATATAGCTAGCAGGGTATCGGCTATATATGAAACAGAAGTTGAACATATAAATCTGAATTTCGACAATGAGAACACATACGATAGATAATACAACAATTGAATATCCTGACCAAATAGGATTCTGCTTTAATCCTGTGATAATAAATATCCTTGGCGGAAACTATCAATCTGTTACTGCAACGGTAACGGACACCACCACAGCCACATCAGACAGAGAGAACAGAGCGACGTTCGGTGGTTCCTGCTTCTTTGACCTATCATTCTATACGCAGAGCTATTTTGACGAATACAGAGAAGTCGATTACAAGTCAACTCACGCCGAAGATAGTAAGTTAGGACGTCTGTTTAGCATAGAGCTTGATATGTATAACGAAGATCAGGAACACTTGAAAACAGCTTCCAGTTCAACGTATTCATATTGTGGGGAGCCAGTAAGGTTGGAGAGCAGTATAATGGAAGCCGAGTGCTGACATGGTTCAAAAACTACCCATTCTCTGTAGGCTTATACTCTGCAACATCAGGGAATGTAAAAAGTAACTATAGATGGTTCCGAAAGCTCCCCTATCGCATTATCAGGACAAAATGCATGGAATATCATTCTTGCTGGAATAGATGCTTCAGACAGGGTGGAATTTTATCTACCTGGAAGTAATACGGCAGCATCTGTTTTTGACCACACCTTTGATTTCACCTTCCGAGGGCTGCTCAATATGGCCACAAAGATCACTTGTAAGGTTGACAATTCAGACTGTGGAATATACTTGAGATGGATCAACCGCCATGGAATGTGGTGTTACTGGCTATTCATGCAAGGAAACGAGACTTCGCAGGTATCCAATGACGGAGAGTTCATCAGAAACAATATGCAGGATTACAGTTACAAGAACGGATACCATGGAGGTAGCGGACGAAAGCAAAGGAAAATGGAAGAAACGACACTTCCCGTATGCGCTCCATTAATAGACAGCATAACTTATGACTTCCTTTACCAAATGGCCACATCTCCTGTTGTTGATATGTTCATGGGCTATGATGATAACGGTAACGCCAGATGGATGGCCGTAAATGTGTCTGTGGGAAATTTCGTCAAACAGCGGGTATCACTGCAAGACTTTGAAGCGAACATTATATTACCTGAAACTAACGTGCAGAGCTTATGACAGAACAACTACTATTCATAGATAACAAAGCAATGGATATTAATGAAAGTACCAATATCACATTGAATTTTTAGAAGTAATATTTTTAGCGATGTAAGCAAGATCACAAGCAACAACACATACTCCATCAAGCTACCTTTGACAGTCAACAACTGTCATGTGATTAATTATGCGCATCTCCCATCCCATTCAGCACAATATGCTCGTATCAACCACAAAGGACGCTATTTGCGCAATGGGATTGAAATCATACCGGACGCCAGCGTCATTCTTATAGAAATATCCGAAACCATAGATATAGCCATGACATGGGGCAATGTTTCTAAATTTGCAGAAATTGTAAATGACAACAAGACATTGCAGGATTTATCGTACGGCAGGACAGAAAACGAAGATTACATCATTTGGAAGAAAGGAGACAATTCGCCCCGAATACCTAAAATTGATTATGGCTTTAAAAATGATGAGCCGGCTGCCTGGTATCACCCTGTGGTTACAGCTATGTGGGTTTTGAACAAAATAGAAGCTGATGCCGATATCACCTTTAAATTCCAAGAACAACACTACGAACTGTTGAAAACTTTAGTTATTCCATTGCTTTCAAGAAATAGCGCACCAAAAGAAATCGAAGCTCGCACTACAACTTTAACAAATGACGGAATATCTCCATATAATATTCCAGGAGGATGGATTCTCAAAATATTCCAATTTGTGGAAAGTGGATCTGACTATTATGTGGCTATAACAAAAGATTCGTCAGGCAAGGTAATCGGATTCAAGCCGCAGAAAGAGAACGTACCCCTTAGAATTATTGGAACTATCAATATAATAGTCAATACTAGCCAGGAACCACAAAGTTCAGGTGAATATGGTGTTTCTTTCGATATACGGAACAAAAGAATCCATAACCAGCAAGTTGAAATTCAGGTGTAATCCGAGTATATCTTTATTACAAGAAAATCAATACAGGTATTCTTTCGCTATAGATGGGGAGTTTAATCCAGGAGATACAGAGGAACTCAGCGCTATACTGTACGATCCTTATGCAGAATTGGGGAATTATACAATAGAAGAAGGAAGCTATGTCAAAATAACGATGCGAGATACTGTCTATTTGAAAGACACTGATGAAGCAAACTCCCGGTTCTATTTTGTTCCAAACCTACCTGATATAAAACAGATAGACTTTATCAAAGCTATAGCATCTATTTGTGGAACTTTTGCCATTCCCGGCAATGGAAATGTCGTAAGCTTCGTTCCTATTGATACCATCATAGAAAATAAGACCAAAGCTCTGAACTGGACCAAAAGAGTTATCGCCTCATATAGTGCAAACCGTCCTAAAAATATATCTTTCAAAATTGACGGATTCTCTCAAAGAAATGTATACAAATGGAAAAATGACGACAAATACAATGGAATCATATACGTTGACGATAAGACTTTGGAATATGAACAGGAAACGCTGACATTGCCTTTCGCAGCGTCTGAAATGAAAGGTGGAATCGCAACTATCCCGATATATTCCTATACATCTGACGGAGCTTTACAATATAACGAAAGTACAGATCCCAGACTACTGGTCTAAAAAAGAACGACAATACAGCAACTTTTTGACGGTCTGGACTGGAACACTATTATTGAAAACAACTACAAATCTTATCAGAAATATATCAGAGAACCTAAGATTATTACCGAGCTGGTAGAAATCAGAGATCATGAATTACGAAACTTGGATATGTCTGTACCTGTTTATCTGGCCCAATATGGAAAATATTACGCAGTCATATCAATAAAAGCAGAGAAAACAGGTATTTGCGAATGTAAACTTTTTCAATTGGATTAATTATGGCAGACAAAGTAGAAAAAAAGATACTTGATATCAAAGTGAATTATAATGAGGCTATCAAAGCTATAGCCGAGTATCAGACAAAAATCGACAAAGCCAAAGAAGCAGAGGCGAAACTGAAGGAACAGTTAAAGGCTGGAGACATAAAAAAAGGCAGCAGTACAATGAAGAAATGGCGGCATCTAAAGCCTATATCAACGACTGTAATGATTCGATACGTATTATAACGAAAACAATGCAAAATCAGCTCAAGCAGGAGAAGGCGCAAGAAAACAGCCTTGTTTCTCTCCGTGCCAAACTGTCAAATCTAACGGCTGAATACGATGCTTTATCCGAAGCGGAACGGAATGCGGCTACAGGCATTAAGTTACGGGATAAAATTAATGAGGTTACTGATGCTCTGAAGGACGCTGAAGAAGAGACACAGCGGTATTACCGAAATGTTGGCAATTACAAGGAAGCTATAATGGAAGCCGCCAATGCCAATATCCCGTTCGTGCAGCAGATAAATGTAATGGTGACCTCCTTGGGTGGAGTAAGAAATTATTTGTCTGGAGTAAAAACAGAAATGCTTACTGTTTCGACCACCACAACCGGCTGGATTAAAGTTTTGAAACTGTTGAAAGTTGCTCTACTTGGAACTGGTATTGGAGTATTAATTGTAGCTTTAGGATCTTTGGTATCATGGTTCACCAAAACACAGAAGGGCGTGGAAGCAGCCAATAAAATAATGGGGGCTCTGGGTGCCACTGTAAATGTCTTAATAGACCGGGCAGGCAAGTTGGGAAGTGCTTTAGTGAATCTGTTTACCGGGAACTTCAAACAGGCGGGGAATGATGCCAAATCCATATTCGCTGGTATCGGTGATGAAATAGTCAATGAAACCAAACAGGCGTGGAAGCTGGCAGAAGTCTTGAATGAGATAGACAAGAGGGAAGTCATGCTGTCCATGTCACGTGCCGCTAACCGAGCTGAAATTGAGAAACTGAAAAAAGCTGCAGATGACCAAACCCTATCCACACAGGAACGTATCAAAGCTGCGGAAAAAGCTGCAGCAATGGAAAAAGAGGACTTAAAAATCAAACAGACTTAGCGAAAGCAAGAATTGCCAATATGCTCGGATATACTAAAGTAACAAAGGAAGCCCTTAAGACCATTGAGGACATGCAAATAGGAGCAATTACAGCAGATGAAGCTATTGGAAAAATCGGTATATCGGAAAGCACTATTGATGACCTTAGGAAATTAAGCGAAGAAGTAAACAGATTAAGTGAATTGGAAGAAAGCAGTTACACCCGTCAGACAGAGCAGCAAAACACCCTAAACTCTATCCGCCAGGAAGGTGCAGACAAAGCAAAGGAAGCAAAGCAAACAGAACTGGAAGCAGTAAGGGCAGCAGAAGATGCTATGCTTGCCTTAGTGAAAGACAAGAGAGAACAAGCACGGAAAGAGATTGAATTGAACTATTCCCGGCAGATTGAGGATTTGCAAATCAGTTTAAAGCAAGAAGAGAACCTTACCGCTAAGGCTCGTGAAGCCATCAACGCCAAAATAAAGGCTTTGGAACAACAAAAATCTATGGAACTTAGCAAGTTGTCCGATGAGGAGCTGAAAAAAGAACTGGAGAACCGTTTAAAAATGATATCCCTGCAATTGGAATCGGTCAAGGAAGGCAGCGAGCAGGAGTATCAGTTAAAGATACAACAATTACAAGCACAACAAGAGGCGGAACTTACCAGCACAGAACAAACCGAAGAAATGAAACTGGCCATTAAAGCAAAGTACAATACCAAGATAGACGAACTGGCAACAGTTCATGAGCAGGATATTATCAACAAGCAACAGGAAGCCATGCGCATACGCTTTGAAACGGAAATCGCACAAGCATATGATAACGAAGAGGAAATTCTTCGTATAAGGATGGAACAAAAAAAAGAAAGCCGAGCTCGATAGCCTGCAGCAAATGGAAGGTGAAAGTATAGAAGCATTCAATCTTCGCAAGCTGGAAGCACAGAATGCTTATCTGGAATCCAAAAAAGAACTGAGCGATAAGGAGATTGAAATAGAACAAACTAAATATGAAGCAATGGAACAGGTGACAAATGGCCTTGTAGCTCTCACAGAACAAATTGGGGAGTCTGACAGAGGATTTGCTATGGCAAGCAAAATGTTGGCTTTGGCAGAGATCGCCATCAATTCAGGTAAGGCGATCGCAAAAATGGTATCCGCTGAATCAGGGAAAGGTATTCTTGGTATAGCTACAATGGCATCAGGTATTGCAACAATCCTTTCTAACATTGCAAATGCTGTTAAGATAGTAAAAAGTGCTAAATTTGCAGAAGGTGGTTTGGTTACAGGACCGGGGACAGGAACGAGCGACAGTATTCCGGCACAATTGTCGAATGGAGAATCCGTTATAACTGCCAAAGCTACGTCCATGTTCGCCCCTATCCTATCATCCTTCAATATGATGGGTGGAGGTGTACCTATTAATGTAACAGCAACGAATAATAAAACTTTAGGCGAAGATATGCTGGCCAGAGCAGTCGCCAAAGGAATGATGATGGCTCCTGCCCCTGTCGTTTCTGTAGAAGAGTTTACTTCAGTTGCGAATAGAATTAAATACATAGAAGAAAGCGGTAGTTTATGAAAGCATACGAACTATTATATATAAACAGGAACACTCTTAGGATAATGTCTGAAATGTCAGTAGATGCATCAGATATTAAATACCTAGAAATGTATAAAGACTACACCCGTCTTACGGCTGAAGGTCATAAAAAGGCATATATCATGCAGTACCTGGCAGATGAATACAGCATTTCAGAAAGGACCATCTATAGAGTCATTGACAGGTTGTCCGTTGACGTTTCAATTCAATAAGGGGAAGATTATTCTTCCCTTATTTTTTTACTGACAAAGCGTGTCAGTGCTATTATGTTCTGAAATTTTATAGCCATATACCGTTTTTACCTTTGCTTCAAAATAGATTATATATGGCGAAATTATACATCAACAAAGATATTGTTGCGGATAAAGACAAAATGGAAAATTGGTATCTAACTGGTGAAGAGGGATTGTCTTTTTCCCGATATTCAAAATTTCCTATCTTGGATAGATCCGAATGACCACGTTATTGATATTGAGATACATTCATGCGGTGGTGATGCCGTTGAAGGGTATGCCATTTATGACGCCTTACGTGCTTCAGGAAAGCAAATCAGCTGTACTGCAGTAGGACGATGTGCATCCATGGCAACCGTGATATTATTGGCCGCTGCAAAAGAAAGACGTTTTGCTTATCCACATGCAAAGTTTCTTATTCACAAGCCTTATATGGCTTCATACGATGGAGACCTTGATCTTGAAACCCTAGAATCAATAAAATCAAACTTGGAGAGTGAAAAAAAAAACAAGATGCTAGCTTTGTATGTAGAACGCACAGGATCGGAAGCCTCAGTTATCGAAGCCCAAATGAATAAAGCCGGTTGGTTTGGTGGTGAAACAGCCAAACAATTAGGTTTTATCACGACCGTTCTTATGCCTACAACTGCCAAAGGGAGAACTTACACATTTAATAACAAAAAAATGAACAAAGAAAAAAAGAAGTAACAGTGAAGCAGACTATCATAGACAGGCTGCTGGCCAAATGCGGCTATCAAAAAATTGAAGACGTACAGGTCGTATCTATGGAATTGACAAATGCCGAAGGTAACACGCTTACCGTGGAAAGAGATGAAGGTGAACCCCAAGTAGGAGATACAGCAAGTCCCGATGGCGAACATGTCATGCCTGACGGAAAGACTATCATTGTGACAGATGGCGTTATTACAGAAATTAAAGATCCTGATGAATTGGAAGAGGATGAAGTGAAAGCTTTAAAAGCCCGTATAGAAGAGTTGGAAACTGAGAATGCTTCTCTAAAGACGAATGCCCGTACCATTGAGGACAACAAGATTCTGAACGCAGTCCGTATGGCCGGGGGCGAAAACTGGCTGGCAAAACATTGTAGTACTTATAAAGTGTCAGCTCGTACCCAAACGTTCAACAAGGGTATAAAAGGAGTAGAAGAAAATGAAACGCCTATTCAGAGAAAACTTCGTGAAGAAAGAGAAAAAAGAAACAACAAGTAATAAAAGGAGGGGAAATGCCTATTTTAGATTTTGACAAACTTACACCTGATAATCAGGCTGTAAAAGACTTGAAAGACCTTATTCAGTTAACAGTCTTTCAAAACGAGGACATGGAGCGTTTTATGACGTTTATGCCCAATGTGACTAACGGTAAAAAAGCAGGTTTTATCGGTGAAATGGAAGATATCGGAGTAGCCGGCTCCGGATGCGACCCTGAATATAAAAAAGTGGCTATCGCTGCCGCCCAAAAGGAATGGGAAATCGGGGATTGGCAAATTCCTTTGAAATGTGCTATACAGACTTGGAAAACACCATTGCCTAAGTACTGCCTTAAAACGGGAACAAATATAGGAGACCTGACATCGACCGAATATATGGACGGTATTGTACTGCCGAAGCTGTCTGAAGCTATGATGAAAATGATGTGGCGTTTTACATGGTTTGGAGATAAATCAGCAGCGTCTGTCACTGGAGGTGGTCAAATCACTGACGGAGTAAACATCGAACTATTTAAAAACATGTGACGGTTTTTTTCAAACGTCTGTTTGCCATCTGTACCAACAATGCCGAACAGCACACTGAAATTGCAGCCAACGCAGAAGAATCATATGCATTACAAAAATCAAAGATGAAAGAAACAGGCATTGCCACATCAATATTCGATGCGATGTTGCAAGATGCCGACAGCCGGATTTTCCAAAAAGACGGATGCGCAATTTTCGCCACCAAGTCAATGTGCGATGCTCTGACTCACGATATGAAAGAAAAGTACAAGGTAATCATGCCCTGGGAAGTTGTATTTGACGGTGTAGAGGTCAGCAAATACGATGGAACAACCATCGTTAAATGTTCCATTTGGGATAGATTTATTCAAGCCTATCAGAACAACAAAACCAAACTTAACTTACCGCATCGTGCTGTTTTATGTTCTCCTGAGAACTTGATGTATGGATGTGAGGGCACCGAACCGATGTCGGACTTGGATATCTGGTTTGATAAGAAAGCCCGCAAGAACTACATTTATTCAACAGGAAAATTAGGCTCCATGATTGGCGAAGATGAGTTGGTACAGGTAGCATACTAACGAAAAAGAGCAAATATGGCAATATGTGATATAACAATCAAAAAGGACATCGCACCATCGTGCGATGATCCTATTGTTCCAGGATTGGAACAGGAGGGCGTAATAATGAATCGTGCAGAAGTGGATTTCGGTGCGGTTACTTTCAACACGACCCGCAAGAATGTGATAGAAGCTCTTGCGCTGAAAACAGGTAAAAAAGGTTACAAGGTACAGGTATTCGGTGCAACCCCCTTTACTGGTACCAATACAACCTTGGCAACAGGAACCTATCGTAACACGTTTACTAACACAGTGAACATGGTTGTATTAGCAAATGACCCCGATGTATGCAATGACATTATTGACGGGCTTGCTAACGGTGATTTTGTCGTTGTATTGGAAAAAATAAAGCCAAAGGGTTAAATAAAACCGAAAATCCGGGAGATTCAGCTTTTCAGGTTTACGGTTACTACCAAGGTTTGAAAGCCGCAGAGATCGGCAATGACAAGTACTCTGAAGAAACGGAAGGGGGGATGGAATATCTCTTTGCAAGAAACCAAGGTTCCCAAATCAGCATTATTCTTGTACAAGACATCTTACGATGCGACAAAAAAACACTTGTTGAAACACTGACAAAACCAGCTGAATGGATCATGGAATTAAAAGAAGTGGTTGATAAATTAAAAGGAGCTAGAGATCTTCCCTCCTACTCCTCTTCTGATAAATCGGAGATAGAAAGATTGTACAAGGAAGTATTAGGAAAAGAATTCACCAAAAACATCATGTAACGACTGCTATCGCGATGCTGTAATCGAAATGACTGTTTACATCAAAAAGAATAACCGTATGAAAGAAAAATGTAATTATATATTAAAAAATGGTGTCCTGCTTCAACCGGAGTTCGGAAGCAATAAAATGTACACTAATGACAACCTCACTGATGAAGTTGCTGAAAAGTACCTTGCCAAAAATCCGAAAGGTGAAATTTATTTCGCCCATGTACCTACGGACTGGAAAGAACGTGTTAACAAATGTGGATACAATCAAAGCCTGCTTGATTCAATGGTAGAATCATTACAAGACGGAGTTTCTGAAGAATCCGTGGCTGACACGTTGAAAGATTTCCAAATCAACGGCAAGAAGATCAGTAAAAAAGCTCTGAATCTGCATCTAAGCAAGGCCATTGAGATTGTGAACGCAATGAATGGAGAAGGCGAAGATAAAGTTGAATAAAAGAAATAAAGGACGAACGTAAACCTCGCGAATATGAGAGTAAGAGATCTAAAAAAGAAAAGCAGTAACCGCATTGATACAAGCTATTTACAAAATCTAGGAATTCAAGCCTACGGACAGGACAACCTATATCCGCAGACATTAAAGAATATCATTGCTGCAAGCTCTACTGCATCTGAATGCTCAGACCGTTTCGCTGACTTCATTGAAGGAAACGGATTCCGTGAGGTTGCTTTTTTCCAAATATGTAGTCAATCGAAAAGGTGACACATTGGATGATGTGCACATGTTACTATGTAAAGACATGTCCGAACTCAATGGAATAGCAATCCATGTTAACTACAATGTTTTCTGTGAGATAGTGGAGATGCAGCACGTACCGTTTGAAGATTGCCGTCTGACAGAAGAAGATGAAAACGGTTATGTGGCAAAAAATAGCAGTACATCCAGACTGGAGCGGAAAGAAGACACGTAAAGGGAAAGCTCTGCAGGTCAAGAAAGAAAACATCGACTATATAGATGTTTTTAACCCTCAAAAAAGATGTGATACTGGCTCAAATAGAAGCTGCCGGAGGCATTGAATACTACAAAGGTCAAACCTATGGGTGTCAATGGCCGGGAAAAAATACTTATCCTGTCGGGAAAGGTGACCGAGTGGCTACAGAAATGAGTACCGATGAAGGGCTGTCCAATGTCAAGTACAGAAATGTACGAAATAATTTCTTCCCTGGCGCTATGGTATTCACCAAAAGGGATCGAACATAACCTTTGACGAAGAAGGCAACGAAGTGAAAGATACAGACGATGACGACAGTTTCTCAAATACACTCATCCAGTTGCAAGGTGATACGAATGCAGGAAAGATTATGGAAGTTACTTTAGAAAGCGATGAGGAAAAACCTGAAATAATAATAAATCTGAACTCACAAAATTACGACAAAGAATTTACCGTTACTGACGCAAGTGTGGTTGAACGTATTTATTCAGCTTATGGCCAAGAGCCATGGTATTGCATCCGTATTGGTAAAGTCGGATTCTCAGGCGATATTTTGGAAGATGCTTTCGAGTATTACAATTCTATCGTAAGCAAGCAACAGCGCTTAATTGAGCGTACCTTTAGCCGTATATTCAGCTATTGGTATGAGGTAGTCAACCCCTCTAATGATTATAGTGTTGAACCATTAAAGTATGTACGAAATGCAGCAGTATCTAATAACAACAGATGAGGTATCGGCTTTGTCTCGCGGAATGTCTGTACATCTCGATCCTGACAAGATAGAAACCTACATCCGTGAGTCGGAGAATATCTACATCAAATCAGCGTTGGGAGACGAACTGTTCCTTGACGTGAAAAAAAATCCTGAAAAATACCAGCTACTGCTTGACGGAGGTACTTATGAAACTAAATGTAAAAAGAAGATAATCATCACTGGACTTCGCGTAGCTTTGGCTTACTATACCTATGCCTGTATTGTCAAAAAATGGAGATGGGAATGTATCCCGTTTCGGCTTCGTAAACAAGGAAGGTGAATATAGCAGTCATACAGTATTCAAGGAAAAGATGATGGTGTATAGCGATGCATGTAGTATAGCTGACCGCTACCTGAAAGAATGCGTGCTTTACCTAAAAGAATGCGGTATGCCACTTTATAACGGTGAAGGGAAATTAAAATCTAATAGAACTGTTTTTCGTGTAATAGGAGAATGAGCGATTCTGTTGACATATTAAAGAAACTGGCTCTTCAAGTAAGAAACGCATCTACAGAAGGAGAGAATACAGCTGAAAGGATTGGGCGCATATTTATCGGGATTCTAGAAAACATGGATAATTCCGATTTAGAAAAGCTCACCAAATACTTTTTGCGCAAAGACAAGGAGGATTCTACAAATTTTCTTTTATCATTATTGGGCGGAACTGTCATTAAGAAATACGCCAAGTTCGGTGATTTCGTTACTGGTGTATTAGGTGGATACATAGACGAAAAGGGCAATCTTGAAATGGAAAGCGGTGTATTTCGTAAGCGTTTGTTTGTTCCTGAAATAGCTTATAACCGTACAACCTATTTCAAAGGACGTATGGTAAACTCCCCGGTGGTGGTTGTACCGTATTGTCATACGTGGATAACGGCGATGGAACCTACACCATCACTCCCGATCTGACGGATGCGGACGGATTGAGCCAGTTTGTTGATGACATCCTTACCACCTATTTTGTGACTAAAAATAGCGAAGGCAAGCTGAACGGCTTTGAAGAAATGAAATTCCGGGTGACTGCCGCAGATTATACAGCCAAGAAGTTTACTGTCATTCCCCGTCCGGGGCATTCTGACTGGAAACCTGCCGAGCAGATGGTATTGGCACAAACAGGTAACTTTACGGACCCGGAACGTCAGACTTATATACTGTTATTGATTCAGTCAACGGAAATAACTGTATTACATTCTTTGACAATGCCAACACTTGGGACCCGGAGCCGGCACAGATGAAGAGCTGGTTCGGCAAGAAGAAGGGTATGACTGTAGCCGGTATTAATGCGGACAGTTACTCAGCCGTTCTTCAGAACATCATCATGACCGGGCTTATCTTTCAAGTTGATGAGATCACCGGACAGACAGTTCGTGTACCCTTGGACAAGGGGTGAATGGGTTTCAGGTAAGTACGCCTACTATGACCGGGTGTCACATAACGGGGCTTTGTGGTTGTGTGTTGATGATAATGGAACAACAACAGAAACCGTCAGATGATAATCCGGCATGGCTGAAACAAGTGGCGGAAGGGCAAAAAGGTGATCCGGGATTGTCCGTAGTAGGTGGCGGTCATTGGGAATCCTCCAAAACCCCGTACAAAGCCAATACAATGGTCACTCTTGCCAACTGTGTCTTTTTATCCAAGGTGAAGACATCCAATCCTCCCATCAGGATCGCAAGGTTCAGGAATGGCAGTTATCGTCGCAAAAAGGATAGCGGTTATATCCTTGCCGGGAAGTCAGCCGACTGGACCGTGCATGAAGATTGGGAGATACTGCTGGACGGTCGTGAACTTAAAGGTGAGAGCATCACCTTTCTAGGTGAGTTCGCATCCCATCCGTCCAATCCCAAGGAGGTGACAGCTACCGAAATACGGCTGACCATTGTACTTACATATACCGGAATGGTTTGTGGATGGTCATGGTCAAAGACGGAACTGACGGTAAGGACGGCAAAGGTTACGAGTGGATCTACACCCGTACCAACATCATCGGCCTTACCCCTGACAAGCCGGAATCGAAGCAGCAGGATGATTATATACCGGAAGGCTGGACAGATGATTTTTCTTGGCGTGAATGCCGACATAAATAGGCATTTAAACGTGTAAATGAGCACTGTTAAGGCCAAGGAACTGA